>CENJ01097769.1_pt1 | contig 42134 bp, 34 predicted proteins | sample 356161 | NCBI WGS metagenome assembly CENJ01 (sample SAMEA2619531, study PRJEB7988) | marine metagenome | biome: marine biome (ENVO:00000447); feature: surface water layer (ENVO:00002042); material: "saline water (ENVO:00002010), including plankton (ENVO:xxxxxxxx)" | depth 5 m | reverse complement strand
ACTTCTGGTGCTTTTGCGTATTCTTCAAGAAGCTTATTAAATCTGTCAACTTCACCTTCAGCTTTGGCAACTACTTCTTCTTTATATGCTTCAGCTCCCCTAATTCTTGCTTGAGCTTGTCCTCTTGCTTCTGGAACAATTGTTAATGCATATCTCTCAGCCTCATTTTGTAATCTTTCCTTGTCTTCTCTTGCAGCAACAACATCATCAAAAGCATTTTTGACGGCTGCTGGAGGATCCGTTTTTTCAATATTTACTTGTTGAACCAATAAACCAGTTTGATATATATCTAAATACGACTGAAGCCTTGCCTGAACTTCCTGAGCAATATTTTCTCTTCCAACTGTTAGCGTCTGATCTAATGTATTATCTCCAACAACATGACGTAAAGCGCTTTCAATTGCATTTCTTAAACTACCTTCTGGATCTTTTACATTTAAAACAAAATCCTTTAAATTTGCTATTCTGTATTGAGCTGAAACAGTAACGTCAACAATATTTTCGTCTTTTGTTAGCATACTATTTGTTTGAGTATATCTTCTCGTCAGAGAAACATTTTCTGTATATCTTTCATCAATTCCAGCTAGTCTGAAATTGAGTCCTTCTTCTTGTTCTTCTAAAAATTTACCAAATCTTAGGATAACTGCCCTTTCAGATGCATCTAATTGATAGATGCACTGTGAAGCATATAAGATTGAAAATCCGAATAGGGCATATAAAAATATTCTAGAAGATGGGAATTTAAATCCACCAGAATTGCCGCCATTGCCTGAACCATTACTGGAAGCTTTCTTCCCTCCTAGGATAGATGAAAACTTTTTGATTAATTCATCGAAATCTGGAGCATCATTTTTGTTGCCCCATGGATCTTTATTTTGATTTTCCCAATTCACTTTGTGTTAACCTCATATACGTTACTAATATTGTAATATGTTGGGACTTATTATTACATTTAAAGTGCACTTATTAATTTTTTAATCCTGTTATGAAGTAATTCATATTCATCAGAATTGATCTCTGTAAATTCATCCCAACTTCTTATCCATGTGATTTGTCTTTTTGCAAGTTGTCTAGTCGCAAAAAGAGCTTTTTCGTAAAAGGTATCATAATTATATTTCTTTTCTAAGAAATCAAATGCTTGTCTGTAATTTATTGATTTTCTTAATGGATGATCTAAATCAATCTTATAGGATTTAAGAAGATTTTTAGCCTCGTCTAGAAGTCCATACTCAATTATTTTATCCAGTCTATCTTTAATTCTTTTATGAAGAATACTTCTGTCATGAAGAATACAAAATTGTTCAACATTATATTTTTTTGACAAGCTATTTTCTGAATCTCTTAAAATAATCTCACTCATTTTAATACCAGAATTCTTATGAACCTCTAGCGCTCTAACTATTCTAACTTCGTCATTTTTATTTAAATTTTTTGCATAATTGGGATCAATTTCTTTTAATTTTTTAAATAAGAAATATTCTTCATTGCTACATTTTAATTTTTTAAGTTTATTCCTGTATCTCTGGTCTCTCTTAGGAAGATCATGCATTCCTTTATATAAGCTTTTAAAATACATCATTGAACCTCCAACAAATATTGGTAATTTATTTTTTTTATGTACTTCTTTAATTATATTTTTAGAAAGACTATAAAAATCTCCAACAGTAAAGACTTCATTTGGACTTAAAACATTTATTAGATGATGAGGATATTTAATAAGCAGTTTTTTATCTGGTTTTGCAGAGCCAATATCACAGTCTTTATAAACCATTACAGAATCAACACTTATTAATTCAACTGGAAATTCTTTTAATAAGTTAAGTGCTAAGTCAGTTTTACCTGATGCAGTAGGTCCAAAAATAAAAACTATTGATTTTTTATTATTTATTTGAGAGCGTCCTCATTAGTTTCACTTGTTCTTATTCTTACAACTTCATCAACTGGTAGAACAAAGATTTTTCCATCTCCAATTTTACCTGAAGCAGAATGTTTAATTATCATGCTTTTTACTTTATCAACCATATCATCAGCAACAACGATTTCAATTTTGATTTTTGGAAGGAAGTCGATTGTGTATTCTGCGCCTCTGTATAATTCTGTATGGCCCTTCTGTCTTCCAAAGCCTCTTACTTCAGTTAATGTCATTCCAGAAATACCAATTTTATCCAATGAGGTTCTAACTTCCTCAACTTTAAAAGGTTTAATTATTGCTATTACTAGTTTCATGTAAAATTAGATCACTAATATATTTATGCTGCATCTCTGCAGATCCCCTATTTTTTGTAACTACCTCAAATGCATTATGAATCATATTAATTCTTAATTCATTATTATTTAATAATTCTTTAAAAGCATACGATAATTCATTGCTAGCTTTTAGTTGCCAACAGGCATCATTTTCAATGAATTGGCTAACTATGTCTTCAAAATTTTTTATATGAGGGCCTATAATAATTGCACATTTGTTCTTTGCAGGTTCAATAATATTGTGCCCACCATATTTACTTAACAAACTCCCTCCAATAAAAGCAATATCAGCCATATCATATAGTGTATTTAACTTGCCAATTGAACTTATAATTATTGCATCTGATTCATCTAGGGTTTTTGGAATCTCTGAACATACTTTAGCTGAAGTATCTTTATTTTTAAAAATCTTTAAGATTAAATCGGCTCTTTCAGGATGTCTGGGTACCAAAATTAACTTAAGGCTTGGAAATTTTTTAATTAATTGTTTATATGAATCGATCACAATTTCATCTTCTCCTTCATGTGTACTTGCAGCTAGAAAAATTAGATTCTTTTGAGTTAATTCATGTTGGACACTTTCAATCCTAGGCTGTGAGTCAAATTTAGCAGATCCAACCACCTTCAAATTTTTTTCTAAGACTCCAATTTTTTTAAATCTATCACTATGTTTTTTACTTTGAGCCAAAACTAAAGAAATTTTACTAAAAACATATCTTGTAAATGGTTTTAATAATAAATATTTTTTTAATGAGGAAGCAGACATTCTTGCATTTGATAAAACTATTGGAATTCTATTTTTTGATGCATTATGGATCATTGAGGGCCATATTTCTGTTTCAAATAATATGAGGCATGTTGGATTAAATTTCTTTATAAATAACCAAATGAATAAATATATATCCCAAGGTGCATAAACTACAATAACATTTTCTTTATGAATCTTTTTTGCATGTCTCAAGCCAGTTGGGGTCGATACTGTTAGAATTATTTTATTAGTATTGTAAAATTCTTTTACAACCTTTTCAGATCCAATAACTTCACCTAAACTTACTGCATGAAACCAAATTAAATCTCCATCTGGACGCTCTTCATAAATACCAAATCTATTTTTAAAATTTTTTAAATAATCCGAATCTTTGTATCCTTTATAGATAGTTCTTAATACTATAAAAGGTAGTAGAATTAATAGGATGAAGTTATATATAAATATTTTCACAAATTATCATAGAATTTATTAATGTAATAATACATCTTTAAAACAAATGAAAAATGCTTTATTGACAATTCTCGTTATATTTTGGAGGGTTATTATTCTACTTCCACTGAGGGCACAAAACTTAATTTCAATTCTACTAGGGTATTTTATTCTTTATATGCCTATCAGAAGAAATAAAATCAGTAAAATTAACATTGATCTCTGTTTTAAAGATTTAGATGAAAATGAGAGGTATCTAATTTATAAAAAAAATATAATTTCTTCCGCAAAGGTTATTTTTGACACAGGTGTTGCATGGTTTTGGTCAAATAGAAGAATTAACAAAAATATTCCGTATAAAATTAATGGTCTAAGTAAGCTACTTGAAAATCAGAATTCTAGAAATGGTGTTATTTTGTTTTTTAAGCATTCTCTTCATCTTGAACTAGACTCAAGAATTTTAGCAATGCATGCAGATATATATGGGATTGAAAGAGAACATAATTCAGATAAATTTCAAAAAATTCAAAAATCAGGAAGACTAAAAAGTTTAAAAGGAGTCACAGACAGAAATAATACTTTAACCTTTATTAAATGGCTTAAGAAAGGAAGAACTGTTTTATATGCTCCTGATCAAGATTATGGAATGAAAAAATCAATAGAGGTAAATTTTTTTGGGAATCCTGCAGCTACAATTTCAGCCCCTCTTAAAATTATCAAAATAACTAATTGCAAAACTTTTTTTGTTAATTCATTTATAGAAAAAGGAGAATTAATATTAGAAATCATGGAGGTAAATCTAGATCATTCCTCTATTAGAAAATTTTCAGAAGAATTAAATAAAATATTTGAAGATAAGATTAAAAATCATCCCTATGAGTATCTCTGGCAGCATAGAAGATTCAAATCGACTCTTGGAAAAGAAAACATATATAAATGAATTTAGAAAAAATAGAAAAAATTAAAGGCTTTATGCCTACTAATGAGGGAAAAGCTCTTTTGAAGTGGGCAGAAAAATTTTCAAATTTTGGGCCTATCTTGGAAATAGGCACGTATTGTGGTAAATCATCTTTATATCTAGCACTAGGTGCTAAAAAAACCGATCAGTACGTTTTTACAATCGATCATCATCAAGGATCAGAAGAGCATCAATTAAATGAAGAATATTTTGATAATGAAATATATGACTTTTCAAAAAAAAGGGTCAATACTTTTCCATTGCTTATAAAAAATATAAATAAATTAAATGTTAAAAATATTGTGCCAATTGTCTCAGAATCAAAAAAATCCTCTTTTAGTTGGAAAACAAATTTAGGTATGTTATTTATAGATGGCGGGCATTCATTTGAATCAGCAGATAATGATTACGAGTGTTGGGAATCTAAGATTGCTGAGGGTGGATGCCTTGCAATTCATGATATTTATGAAGATCCAAATGATGGAGGTCAGGCTCCTTTTCATATTTTTCAAAAAGCACTTAGAAATAATTATAAAGTCTATGAACAAGTAGATACTCTAGTCTGTTTAATAAAAGGATAATTGATTTTCAACAAATAAATCAGAAGCATCTGAGAGTTTTAAAACAGAATCCGCGCAAAGAATAAGAGCTGCCACAGTCCAACTTGGTTTTTCGTCTGGCCAAAAAATATTTTCTTCATATTGCCATCCCATGTATGGGATTTTGTTTTCATCAGAAATATTTAAAATATCTGTTAATAGTTTTTTTGCTTTCTTTTTTTTTTCAGAAATCATCAAAGATATTATAAATTCACATGTCTCTGCAACTGTAACCCATGGCTCATCAACAACACACTTGATACCAATATCTTTAATATAAAAATCTGCAAAGGTTTTATTAATATAAGACTGTTTTTCATTTTCATGAAGGCATCCTGATAAAATTGGGTAGTAAGAATCCATTGAAAATCTACTTCTATTCTTTAGCAAATCAAACTTACCTTTTGGATTTCTTATAGCAACTGATAAAAGTTCATATGATTTAGTCCAATTTTCAATATTTTTTTTTGTATTTAAAATTTTTGAAATTGCTATACCACATTCAATGCTTTTTAATATTGAAGATGATCCTGTTAACAAATAATCATTCTCTACTTCACCATTTTTATCAATTGACCATGGGATTGTGCCGTTAACAGTTTGTAAATTGGTCGAAAAATTAATTGCTAACTCAATAGCTGGCCATAAATTTCGTAAGAATTCTTTATCATCAAAAATTTTGTAAAAATGTAATGCTGCTACTGAAATATATGGCGCAAAATGAGTGGGTTTATTTCTTTCAATTGCGATATTACTTTTATATTTAGAGTACCAACTTCCATCAGCATTTTGATTTTTAATTAACCAATTAAATGAGAGCATAGAAGCTTCGTATTCTTTTAAGAAATTGAGTCCCATAATTGACTCAATATGATCCCAAGGATCATGAGAACCATCAACATTAGATGGGATTACTCCAGATTCTGTCTGCATGTGTTTTATGTATTTACCAAGATCCATAAAAAAGGATGCGTCAAGATCATCTAATGAGGATATTCTTCTAGGAGGATGCATGTTTACAACTTTTCAAAATACATTGAAAAACTTTTGCCCATTAGTGGGTTCATTAATTTATCAAAACTATCTATAAAAATTGGTTTTTTAAGGATATGTCTTTCAAGAATTTTTTTATATATTTTCACTAATATATTTTTATCTTGGGTTTTCCAAAAAAAACATCTCAGCCACCAATATGGACTATGAATTGAGTGAAATTTTTCAGATGATAAAAATTTAAAGCCTAAGCATTCAATTTCTTTAACTAGACTTTTTTGATTGAATATTCTTAGATGGCCTCCCAGTTGATTTTGATAATCTTTTGACAAATACCAACAAATTTTTTCAGGCCACGATGCTGGCACGCTTGCAAAAAACTTACCGCCAGGTTTTAAAACTCTTTTCATTTCTTTAATTGCGTCGATGTACTCATGTAAATGTTCTAGAACTTCTGAACAAATAATCAAATCAATAGAATTATCTTTGAATGGTAATTCATATGCTGATCCTTTCATAAATTTCGCTCCTGCTTCTGAAATTGATTCAAAGTAGGCATATCCCTCTTCCGCCATTTTAAGTGAATTTTCATCCATATCTATACCAAGGCATTTCATCATTGGATATTGCTGCATTGCTCCAAAAATATGTCTTCCTTCACCACAACCAACATCGAGCATATAACCGTTTTCATTGATTTCGAATTTCTTAAAATTAAATGTCAGCATTGTTAAAATCTTCTATTGTTTTAGATATAGCTCTATCATATTCTTCAGCTATTTTGATCCAGTTAAAATTTTTAATTACATGTTGTCTTCCAAGTCTAGCAAGTTCTTTGTAATTTGAATAATTTAAAAGTATCTCCTTTACACTATCAACTATCATTTTCTCATTTTTTATATCTATCAATTTTGCAAAATTAGATGTAAGTTCAGGAATTGACGAAATATTTGTTGCAATTAAAGGAATCTCACAGCTCATTGCTTCAATTACTGGATATCCAAAGCCTTCATACAAAGAACTTACTATTGCTACCGAGCTTGAAGCATAAAGCTCTCTGATTTCTAATCTAGTTAAATTTGATTTAAATGTTACATGTTCACTAAGTTTTAATTTTTTTATTAGCCTTTCTGTATGACCATTCTTTTTTATATTTCCTATCACAATTAAATGTATCTCTGGAAAATCATTTTTTAAAATATTTAATGCTTTAAGTGAAAAATCTAGGCCTTTCAAAGGAACATCAGCACTTGCTGTTGTAATCAATCTACATTTATCTCTTTCAATATTTTCTAATGGTGCGAATTCCTCTGTATCTATCCCATTATGAATTACTGTAATATTATCTTTCAAGCATCTAAATTCATTCATGATTCCTTCTTTGGAACTATTTGAAGGAGTAATTATTTTTTTTAAATGAGGCGCAACTTTTTTTTGCATTTTTAAAAATGAATACCATCTATACCTTGAAATCTTGTATTTGATTTTCTTTGAAGACTGTAATTCATACTTAAAATCAATTGTTATTGGGTGATGTATTATTTCTATAAATGGTAATCTTTTTTGAATTTCTAATGTTCCATAGCTTATAGATTGATTATCAATAATTAAGTCATAATTTTTATTATTTTTAAGAAACTGATTTACTCTATTTCCAAAAGTTTTAGGTTCTGGGAAACCTCCGAATAAAACTGAAATGAATTCATAGTAATCATCTAAATTTTTATTTTTCTTTTTAAAAATTTTTTTAACCCTATCTTTAAATGAGAATGTTTCAAATAAGTTTAAACCGGGGAGTTTAATTAAGTTTACGCCATGATGAAGAACAGGATATGGAGGACCTGATATAACATCAACTTTATGGCCCATTAGATGTATTGCATATGAGATATCTTTTACATATACACCTTGTCCACCACCAAATTGAGCACTTCGATAACTAAGAATTGCTATGTTTAATTTTTGCAAAATATTTTATTTTATATATGTCAACCAACTTTCATAGGTATAGTCTTTGCCACATATTATTTGCTGAAATTTATTTTGTAGAAGTTCGGTAATTTTTCCTCTTTTACCAGTATTAATAAAATTATTGTCAATCTTTGATATTGGTGTAATCTCGACTGCTGTTCCAGTGAAAAAGGCTTCATCAGCATTTAACAGATATTCATAATCTATGTCTTTTTCAAATATTTGCAGTTGCAAATCCTCAGCAATTTGCATTACAGATTGACGAGTAATTCCATTTAAACAATGTTCGGTTGTGGGTGTATATATTACATCATCTTTGACAATAAAAATGTTTTCACCACTTCCCTCAGAAATGTATCCATTTTTATCTAGCATTAGTGCCTCATCAGCACCTTTATCCAATGCTTCATGAAGTGCCATTGTATTACTAAAATAAGTTCCAATTATTTTGTTGCCAGAGTGAAGTGGATTTTCATATTGTCTATGTGATGATTTAATTACTGAAATACCATTTTTTTTTGCTTCAGGATCCATATAAGAGGGCCATTCCCAAGCTGCGACAGCAACATTTACACTTAAATCTTTTGCACGTAGACCTAAACCTTCATTTCCAAGGAAGACAATTGGTCTTAAATAACCTTCTTTGAGATTATTTTTTATCAAAGTATCGCATTGAGCTTTGTTTAATTCATCTTCAGTGAAAGTTATATTTATCCCAATTTTTGAGGCAGCATCAAAAAGCCTTTTTGTATGATCTTTTAACTTAAAAATAGCTGGTCCATTTTCAGTTGAATATGCTCTTACACCCTCAAAAACACCAGTACCATAATGTAAGGTATGAGATAGTATATGTACATTAGTATCATTCCATTTTTCGAATGTACCATTTTTCCATATATATTTTTTTTCAGTATTTACGAACACATTTCAAGATATAATTGAGATTAGTTATTATTGCAAAATCATAACTATAACAAAAGCAAAAAAAATGGAAATAACGAAGTCAATATTTAGAGAATACGATATAAGAGGCATTTTTCCAGATGAAATAAATGAGAAAACATTAGCCTTGATTGCGAAAGCAATCTCAATTAAGTGTAATAAAGAAGGTGTTTCAGAAATATGCGTTGGAAGGGATGGAAGGCTCTCTGGAGAAAATCTACTAAAATCACTAACCGAATCATTATCAGCATATGGTTTAAATGTTCAAAATATTGGTCTTGTTACGACTCCTCTTCTTTATTATGCCGCAAAGAAAAACAAATCTAAAAGTGGTGTAATGATTACAGGAAGTCATAATCCAAAAGAATATAATGGGATTAAATTAGTCATTAATGATAAACCTGTTTCTGGAAATGAAATTTTGAAGCTGATATATGTTGATAAGCCAATTGCAGATAAGTCAGGGAATGTTTCATATATCGATATAAAGAACGATTATATTTCAGAAGTTAAAGATAATATAAACTTTGATTTTAAAAATAAAATAAAAATTGTAATTGATTGTGGAAATGGAGCTGCAGGCTGCATTGCGCCAATACTTTACAAAGAATTAGGGTGCGAAGTAATAGAGCTCTATAGTGAAGTTGACGGAAGCTTTCCTAATCATCATCCAGACCCAGGAAAATTAGAAAATCTTAAGGCTTTAATTGATTCTGTAAGAGCTACTAATGCTGATTTAGGTTTGGCTTTTGATGGAGATGGCGATCGTGTTGGTTTAATAACTGATAAAGGTGGAGTGGTTTTTCCAGATAAGATTTTGATGATGTTAAGTGAGGATATTCTTCTTACGAGAAAAGGAACAATCATTTTCGATGTTAAATGCTCAAACTCTCTTTCGGAACATATTGAAAAGTTTGGTGGTAATCCAATAATGTATCCAACAGGTCATTTTCACATTAAGAATGGTATCAAGAAACATAACCCTCTTCTTGCTGGAGAAATGAGTGGACACATATTTTTTAACGATAAATGGTATGGATTCGATGATGGACATTATTCAGGTGCCAGAATCTTAGAACTTATATCAAAAAGGAAATCAAAGATATCCTTTATAGAAGAAGAATTACCAAAACTATATTCAACACCAGAACTAAATATTGATGTTACAGATGAAAATAAATTCAAAATAATAAAAAACTTTTCTAGAAACTGTAATTTGGAAGGTGAAAAAATAACCATTGATGGGCTAAGAATTAATTTTAAAAATGGCTGGGGTTTGATAAGAGCATCTAATACCACTCCAAAATTAGTTTTGAGGTTTGAAGGTAATTCGAAGGAGGATCTTTTGAGTATCAAAAAAGAATTTCTAGACGAACTATCTCGCATTTCTCCTGATATTGATATAAATTTAAACTAAGAATGAAAAAAGATAGAAAAAATATTATATTAGAGTCTCTGGCAAGCATGCTTGAAGAAAGAAACATGTCAAAAATAACTACAGCCTCTCTTGCAGAAAAATCAAAAATTACAGAAGCTGCTCTTTATAGGCATTTTCCCAGCAAAAGGTCTATTTATGCTGAACTTTTTTCATTTTGTGATGAAACTGTATTTGCAAAATGTAATGAATTAAAAAAAGAAAAAAATTCTTCACAAGAAAAAATAAAAAAAGCTTTCATGTTTTTTATTCTATTTGTTGAAAAAAATAAGGGTTTTGCAAGATTATTGTCAAGGGAGGCTTTGTCAGAAAATGAACAAAACGTTAGTGATAATGTAAACCAATTTTATGAGAGATTTGAGATGGTTCTAAGACAAATTCTTAAAGAAGATGAGAAAAAACTTATTACTCAACCTGGAATTTCAGCACAACTAATTGTTACGACACTTGAGGGTAATATAAGCAGATACATTAGATCAAAATTTAAAGAAGCGCCCTCAACATATGTTGAAAATATTTGGAATCTGTTATCAATTAGTATTTTTAAAAGCTAATTAATATTTTCATTTAAGAATAATTCAAAATAAAAATTATCAACTGATTCCGAATCAATTTCTCCAGTTGTGCTATTTACTTTTACAAAAGAGATATTATCTGGAATAACCTCATTGATTATTTCTAAATCATTTAATTTAAAATCCATATAATTTAGCCATATAGGTAAAGCAATAGTTGAACCGTATTCATCTTCTCCAAGTGAACTAAAGTCATCTGTTCCGACCCAAACTGTTGTAGCTAATTTCCTATGAAAACCTGAAAACCATGTACTGACAGAATCGTTAGTAGTTCCAGTTTTTCCAGCAATATCATCTCTTTTTAAAAAAGATGACTTTCTTCCTGCAACACCATTTTTCATAAAATCTTTTAAAACATCTTCAATCAAAAATGAGATTCTTTTATCGATAACTCTTTTTTCGTTAGGAATTGGTTTGAGAAGATAATAAGGTCTTTTGAAATTCATTTCTATAGTATCAAGCCATGGAAAAGCGCTTACATTTTTGTTTATGATTTTTGTCTCAAATTCATTATGAGAAAAAATATAATTTCCTTCTCTGTCGAGAATACTGTCAATAAAATATATGTTAGGGATATATCCATTATTTGCAATTACGCTATATGCTCTAACCATTTCTGAAGGTGAAAAATTGCCAGAACCTAAAGATAGTGATAAATCATTAGGAAGCCTATTCTTATCGAATCCAAAGTTCTTTAAATAGTCTTGTGATTTTTCAATTCCCAGTTCCCTTAAAAGTTTTATTGAAACTATGTTCACAGATTTTATAAGAGCGTCTCTTAATGAAATTGGTCCATAATATTTACCAGTATAGTTTTGAGGCTTCCAGGTACTCTCAAGATTTTCATCTGGAAATGCAATTGGCGCATCATTAATTAGAGTTGATAAATTATAGCCATTTGCAAGTCCAGTTGAATATATAAATGGTTTAAAGCTTGATCCAGACTGAGGGAAAGATAATCTTACTCTATCAAAATTACTTTCATTAAAATTTTTACCACCTATATAAGCAATCACCTCACCATTTTGTGGATCAATGGATATTAAGGACGATTCAATTTCAGGAATTTGGTCAATTGAATAAAAATCTTTATTATTTTTTAAATATATAAAATCACCAAAGCCTACAATGTCTTTAAAACCATCTGGCTTTGATCCTAGTTCATTTATGGATATCTTTTCCCTTGCCCATTCATAACTGTCAGACCATAAAACATCAATGATATCAAAATTTTCATTAATAACTTTTAGTTCGTTATTAGAAACATTTATAACAAATGCTTTTGTATGACTTTCAAAGAATGGATAACTATCAAAAATATTTTTTATTTTGAATGAAATATCATTTTTATTGAAGTTTGACTCATTAAAATATGAACTTTCAGTTAAAAAGCTTAGATTCATTTCATTTAAAAGATCTTTTTGTTGATCTGTAAAAATATTTTCATAATTATCTGGTATTCTCCAACCATGTCTTTTGTCATACAAAAATAACTCATTCATAGAACTTTGATATGCAATTTTTTGTGAATTTGAATCAATTGTTGTAAAAACTGACCATCCTTCTTTATATGCCCTCAATCCGTATCTATTAATTACTTCTTGTCTGGCAAGTTCAGCTATATGTTGAGCTTCTACATCATATAAATTTATATTGTTTGCAATCTTTATATCTTCAGAAATTGCATTTTTGTATTCGTCCTCAGTTATATAATTCAATAAAAACATTCTAGATAAAATCCAGTTACGTCTTTGAAATGTTCTCCTTGGATTTTTCACTGGATTTACACGTGAAGGAAGTTGAGCAATTGCGGCAATTGTTGCAGACTCATTAAGGTTTATTTCACTTAAGCTTTTATTAAAGTATGTGTTTGAAGCGGCCTCTATTCCGTATGACCTATTCCCCAAGAATATTCTATTTACGTACAGCTCAAAAATCTCCTCTTTATTATTAGTTCCCTCAAGCTCAAGTGCCAAAAAAATTTCTTTAATTTTTCTTGTGATTGTTTGTTCAGGAGTTAATAAATAACCTCTTACAACTTGCATAGTGATTGTGCCCCCTCCTCCCTGGCACCCTGTAGACTGTAAGCATCTGATAAAAGACCTAATTAAACCAGAATAACTTATACCTTGATGATTAAAAAAATTATCATCCTCAGCAGCTAAAAATGCATTTCTAATATCAATCGGTATATCTCTAAAACTAGTAGGTCTTCTTTTTATTTCACCAAATTCACCAATTAAAACCCGATCTTTTGTATAAACTTTTAAAGGCATTTGCAGTTCAGATTCGTTTACATATTTGATTTCAGGTAAGCTTGGTTTAATAACTAAATATGTTATCAAGATAAAAAATATAGATAAAAGACTTGCAAAAATACTTGTTAAAAAAAAGATTTTTATTAATTTATGCATAATGTATTTTAAATCCTAAGCATTTTAGAATACATCTTTTATGATTTAAAAAGTGTAATTTTTACTTTAAATGTTAAAATTTCGCTACAACTTTATTACAAATATGAATATTTTTATTGTTGGTCCCATGGGATCTGGAAAGTCTACCGTTGGTAAAATAATATCTGATGAATTATTTTTAGACTTTTATGATACAGATGAAGAAATTGAAGAAAGAACAGGAGCATCTATTGATTGGATATTTGATTTAGAAGGTGAGGATGGTTTTCGAAAAAGAGAGTCTGAAATGCTTGAAGAAATGGTTCAAAAAAATTCAATTGTTCTGTCAACGGGTGGTGGCATCATATTGGCATTATCTAATCGTGAATTACTGTCATCGAGAGGTACTGTCTTTTATTTATCAACTCCTATCTCTGTTCAAATTGATAGAACATCAAAAGATAAAGATAGACCGCTTCTTAAAAATGGTGATCCTGGCAAAATCTTAAAAAAACTTGATAATCAGAGAAAAGAATTATACAAATCTGTTTCTGATCATGTGGTAGAGACAGAAAACAAAACTAGTCAGGAAGTAGCTGCTGAAATTATAAAATTAGTAAAAACATAGATATGTCAGTTATTTCAGCAGGAACGGGTGATACAAAATATAATATTTATATTTCAAAACAATTATCAAAAAATCTTCTTAATAAATACGTAAAAAGAAATAATAAATTATTAATTGTTACAGATACTGGAATACCTAACGAGCATATTAAAAACTTAAAATCTATTATTAATAGCAGAAATTGTCATATTTTTAAATTACCAAAAGGCGAGAAATCAAAATCATTAAATTCGTATAAGAAAATTATTGATGAGCTTATAAAATTGAAATTTGATCGTTCTGATTCATTGTTGGCCTTTGGTGGGGGTGTTGTTGGTGATATTTCAGGCTTTGTTGCATCAACTTATTTGAGGGGTATTAATTATATTCAAATACCAACTACTCTTCTTGCCCAAGTTGACTCATCGGTAGGTGGAAAGACTGCCATTAATATTCCTCAGGGTAAGAATCTTGTTGGAGCTTTTAATAATCCTTGCTGTGTAATGATATCGACCAACTATCTTAAAACTCTTCCAGAGAAAGAATTTAACTCAGGTCTTGGAGAAGTTATTAAATATGCGCTAATTGGTAATAGTAAATTAAAGAATATAATTGAAAAAAATCCTAAACAAATTAAGGACAAAAAAGAACCTTTTTTGAAAATTATTATTGAAGAATCTATTAAAACAAAATCAAAGATTGTTACGAAAGATGAAAAAGAAGCAGGAGTTAGGGCGATCTTAAATTTTGGACACACATTTGGACATGCTATTGAAGCTTACAATAATTATAAAAATATTTCTCATGGTGCCGCAATTACACTCGGAATGATTATTGCATCAAAATTATCATTTTATGAGGGTTATATTAAAGAATATCAACTTGATAATGTCATAAATATAGTTGATTCACTAGGGCTAAATTCTGATCATAGTAAATATAATTATTCTAAGCTAAAGAAATTTATGGCTAATGATAAAAAAGTTTCTAAGGGGAAATTAAATTTCATAATGATTGATAAAAATTTTAACGGATTCAAAACATCAAACTATGATATTAAGAATGTTAAAAAAGCTTTGAATTAAGCTGCGCTAGCAGTTGTTGCCTTAAGTAAATCTTGAATATTTGATGCTGCAGGAACAACCAACCAAAAATGTGATTCAAACTTATCAAAATCCTCTAAAATTTCTTTAGCTTTGCTACTGTTGGTATATTTATGATGATCATTTAAAATTTCTTTTAAGTGTTTTCTGTGAGGTTGCATATCCTCGGTGGTAATTCTTTCTAATCCGACCAATCCCCTGTTGCACTTATCAAAAAATGTTCTATCTTCATCAAGAACGTAAGCAAAACCTCCTGTCATGCCCGCAGCAAAATTTGTTCCTACATTTCCTAAAACAGTAATGTGACCACCAGTCATATATTCGCAACAGTGATCTCCGGATCCCTCTATAACTGCTTTAGCTCCTGAGTTTCTAACACCAAACCTCTCTCCAACAGAGCCACTAATGTATATTTCTCCGCCAGTCGCTCCATATAAGCATGTGTTTCCAGCTAAAATAGTCTTATTATCGTTAACGGCATAATCTGAATCGTTTCTAATTACAATTCTTCCTCCATTCATTCCTTTTCCGACATAATCATTTGCATCACCCATTAAGGTTAAATTTAAACCTTGCGCATTCCATGATCCAAAACTTTGCCCAGCAGATCCTTCAAATGATAGATCAATGCCCTCCTGTAATCCATTTTCACCGTAAGTAGCTGCTATTTTTCCAGATATACTGGCTCCAATAGATCTATCAGTGTTAGAAATTTTATAATTGAAACTTCCTTTTTTATCTTTTTGAATTTTATTAAAAGTATCTGATAATATTTGTTTGGACAAAATTGCTTTATCCCAAGGTTTATTTTTAGGCAACGTGCAAAAGTGAGATTCATTACTTTTTTTGTCACTATAAAGTATTGCTGAGAGATCAATGTTTTTTAAATAGTCTTCAATGTCCTCAAGTTGACTGAGATACTTTGTCTGGCCAATTATATCTTCAAGTTTGTGAACACCAAGCTCAGACAAATATTTTCTTACATCATTTGCAATAAAATTAAAATAATTCATCACACGCTCTTTCTCACCAACAAAATGTTGGTTAATTAGATCTTTTCTTTGTGTTGCAACACCCGTTGCACAATTATTTAAATGACAAATCCTTAAATATTTACACCCCATTGCTATCATTGGCCCTGTACCAAATCCAAATGATTCTGCCCCTAACATAGCAGCTTTAATTACATCTAAGCCTGTTTTCATTCCTCCATCAGCTTGCAATCTAATTTTGTGACGCAATCCACTGTTTCTAAGACTTTGATGAGCTTCTGCTAGGCCAAGCTCCCACGGTGATCCTGCATATCTAATAGAAGTTAGTGGGCTTGCACCAGTTCCTCCATCATGACCTGAAATTGTAATAAGGTCTGCATATGCCTTGGCAACACCAGATGCAATAGTTCCAACGCCAGGTTCTGAAACCAACTTTACAGAAACTAAAGCTTTTGAATTGACTTGCTTAAGATCAAATATTAATTGAGCTAAATCTTCAATAGAATAAATATCATGATGGGGTGGAGGTGAAATAAGAGTGACACCTGGTGTTGAATATCTTAATTTTGCAATAAGCTTATCAACTTTACCTCCTGGTAATTGTCCACCCTCACCTGGTTTTGCGCCCTGAGCAATTTTAATCTGTAAGACTTCAGCATTCACTAAATAATGAGGAGTTACTCCAAATCTACCAGAAGCAACCTGTTTAATTTTTGACATCTTGTCAGTGTTATATCTTTCTTTTGCTTCACCACCCTCACCTGAATTAGATCTTGAACCAAGTGAGTTCATCGCTTCAGCTAAAGTTTCATGTGCTTTAGGTGATAATGCACCCAAACTCATTCCTGCAGAGTCAAACCTTTCCAAGATTTTCTCTTTTGGTTCAATATTTTTTAAGTTTAATTTCTTAGATGATTTTCTAATTTCTAGAATATCTCTCAACATTGCTGGTGGTCTCTTATCAACAAGATCTGCATACTCTTGATAGTTTTTTTGTGCTCCAGTTGAAACAGCCTCTTGAAGTTTTTTTACGATTTCGGGATTATAAGTATGGTATTCTCCTCCATGTACATACTTTAGAAGACCTCCAACATTAATATCAGATAAATTAGACTTTGCGTATTTAGTCAATTTTTTGTTTTCGTTATCAAGATCCTTGAAGTTTTTTCCACCAATTCTGCTAATAGAGTTTGTAAAACATAAGTCAACAATATCTTTATTTAGGCCAACTATTTCAAATAATTGAGAGCCTCTATAACTAGAAATAGATGAAATTCCCATTTTTGAAATAATTTTTAGAACTCCTTTGTTAACACCCTTTCTATATCTTGCACAGTTTTCGTGTGGCATTCCTTTTATTTCATTTCTTTCTGATAAATCAAGAATGGTTTGATATGCTAGCGATGGATAAACGGCAGTGGCACCAAAACCAATAAGGCAAGCTATCTGATGAGTATCTCTAGCTGATGATGTTGATACGACTATGTTTGCATCTGATCTAAGCCCAAGAGAAACTAATTTCTGATGCACAGCTCCCACTGCGAGTAGAGCGTTGATTGAGAATTTGTTTTTACTGGGTAATTTCTCAATTAGATGAATTATTACCTTGCCTTTTGAAACCTCTTTCACAACATCTTCTTGCAACTTCTGAAGAGCATTTTTTAAATTAGTTTTTTCAGAGTACTCAAGATTAATTTCAACAGAATCAAAGTGTTTATTATTTATAACTGCTTGAAGTTTTTTGAACGAGAGGACTGGAGAGGTAGTAACTAGTCTTTTCGCATGATCTGGAGTTTCATCGAAAACATTAAGCTCAGGACCATAACAAGTTTCTAACGACATAACGCTCACTTCTCTTAATGAATCAATTGGAGGATTTGTTACTTGTGCAAATTGTTGTCTAAAATAATCATATATTTGTCTGTGCATTTTGCTCATCACAGCTAATGCAGTATCGTCGCCCATTGAACCAGTGCCTTCGTTAGATTCTACAGCTAATGGTTTTATTACTGAGGTTCTCTCTTCTTTGTGAAGAAGAAACATCTTAGAGGCTATTGATAGTTCATCCTTGGGAATTTTTTTTAAACCAGGACCTTCATATTTATCAAGACTTGACTCAATATAAACTGTTTGTTCTTTTAACCATTCTCTGTATGGGAGTTTGTCCTTAAGAGCTTCATCAATTTCGAGTTCATTAATAATTTCACCAGTAAATGTATTTACTGCAAGAATTCCACCTGGAGAAACTCTTCCTTTTTTTATAATGTTTTGATCATCTTCTGGATTAACACCTGTCTCAGAAGCTATTGTAATTATATTATCCTTACCTATTTGATATCTTGCAGGCCTAAGTCCATTTCTGTCTAGCATACAAACAGCCCATTTGCCGTCTGACATAACTATACCGGCGGGACCATCCCAAGGTTCCATATGCATCGAGTTATATTCATGGAAACTTTTAATATCTGGATCAAGCAAGTAAGAATTTTGCCAAGCTGGTGGCATCACCATCCTAACAGCCCTGAACAATTTTACACCCCCATTCAGAAGAATTTCTATCATATTATCTAATGCAGATGAATCAGAACCTTTTTCATTTACTAGTTGTTTAAATTTTTGGATTTTTGGTATTCGAGGGCTTTTGAATTTCGACGATCTTGCCTTAACCCAATTTCTATTGCCTCTGATGGCATTGATTTCGCCATTATGTGCTAACAATCTAAAGGGTTGAGCCAAATGCCAACGAGGGTCAGTATTAGTAGAGAACCTCTGATGGAAGACGCAAATAGATGATAAAAATTTATTGGACTTGAGATCTAAATAAAAATCTTGAATAGCATTAGGAAGCATTAACCCTTTGTAGACAATAGTTTTTGATGACAAGCTACAAAAATATAATTTTTCGTCGTCTAAATATATTTCTTCAATTAACTTCCTTGCTTGATAGATGTTTGTTTCAAATTTTTCTTCATAAAATACTTTATCAGTAGATTGAATGTAAAGTTGATAAATATTAGGTAGACAATTTTTTGCAATAGATCCAAGTATTTTTGTATTTATTGGAACTGGTCTAACCGCTTTTAACAATAAGTTTTCGCTTTTAAGTATTTTTTTTATTTTTGGTAAATCTGACTCAATTTTTTTATCTGTAAAAATCTGGCCAATCGCAAATTCATCTGTGATTTTTATATTTTGCTCTTTAAATAATATATCGATAAAAAAATTTTTATCTAAATCAACTAATAAACCACAACCATCACCTGTCTTGCCATCAGCTCCTATGGCACCCCTGTGCGTCATGCTTTTTAGAGCATCTACCGACTTTGTTATGATTTCATGAGATTTGTTACCATTAATATTGGCAATTAAGCCGAATCCACAGTTATCTCTAAAGTCATCTTTTTTAATTAGTTTAGACATGTTATTTAAGTGTGAATTTAGATTGTATCATAAGAAGCTATCAATTGATAAAAAAAAGTGTCATACTATGTCATACACTATTTATAATGGCCAATAGAAATAAGCAATATAGAATTGAGAAAGGTCTTTTGTTGTTCACACAACCTAGGTCGCCCTATTTCTATGGGAAAATTAGAATAAAAGGTAAATACCATACCAAATCTTTTTCACCAATATCAGACTTCAATACTGCTAGAGAGAAATTATTTGAATGGAAAGATGAGCTTATGAATAGCTCTGAAAATATACCTTCTCAAAGTTTAGATAGAAAAGAATATACTGACTTTAAAGAGCTGAACAATAATTTTCAATTTCTTGATGTTGGCAGATTTGACCCATCTAAAAAATCCGTTGATGAGCGAAAAATTAACTTTGTCGAGATTTATGGTGAATACAATCAGTCTCAGGCTTCAAATCAAGCTCACCGTTGCCTTGATTGTGGTAATCCATATTGTGAATGGAAATGTCCTGTTCATAATTACATACCTGATTGGTTAAAGCTTGTTAATGAAGGGAATATCTTAGAGGCCGCAGATTTATGCCACTCTACAAATAGTCTTCCAGAGGTATGTGGCAGAGTTTGTCCACAGGATCGTTTATGTGAAGGTGCATGTACCCTGAATGATGGCTTTGGTGCAGTCACTATCGGTTCAATAGAAAAATATATAACTGAAAAAGCTTTTGAGATGGGATGGAAACCTGATTTATCTAATAGAAAATGGAAAAATAAGAAAGTTGCTATTATTGGCTCTGGTCCTGCTGGTATTGCATGTGCTGATGTTTTGACAAGATCAGGAATTCATAGTCATGTTTTTGATAAGAATGATGAAATAGGAGGATTACTTACTTATGGAATTCCAGAATTTAAACTCGAGAAATCTGTAGTAAAAAGAAGAAGAAAAATTTTAGAGGGAATGGGGATTAAATTCCATATGGGAGTTGAAGTAGGCAAAGATATTAACTTCAAAAACATTTATAAAGATTATGATGCTGTCTTCTTAGGTATGGGCACCTATACCTCTCTTGAAGGTGGTTTTAAAGGTGAAAAATTAAATGGTGTTTACAAAGCCATCGACTACTTAATATCAAATACCAAGAAACTTTTAAACATGAATTCTGGTAAAGCTGAATATATTAATTTTAAAGGAAAAAATGTTGTAGTTTTGGGTGGTGGAGATACAGCTATGGACTGTAACAGAACCGCAATAAGACAAGGAGCAAAATCTGTTACATGTCTTTACAGAAGAGATGAAAAAAATATGCCAGGATCAAGAAGAGAAGTTCAAAACGCAAAAGAAGAAGGTGTGATATTTAACTTTAACATTCAGCCAATTGATATTCTTGGAAATGAAAAAGTTGAAGGAGTGAAAATAGTTCAAACAGAGTTAGGAGAACCTGATCAAAACGGTAGAAGGATACCGATCCCAATTTCAGGTTCAGAGAGAATATACAATGCAGACGTTGTTATAGTTGCATTTGGCTTCAGAGCTAGCCCTGCTGAATGGTTTAATGATTTTAATGTACAGACCAGAAAAAATGGACTAGTAATTGCTGATGAAGATCAAAAGTTTAAGTTCCAGACTTCAAATGAAAAAATATTCTCTGGTGGTGACATGGTTCGTGGTTCTGATCTTGTAGTCACTGCTATATGGGAAGGAAGAGAAGCTGGTAAAAGTATAATAAAATATGTTTCATGAGTTACTCAAATTCATTGATCCAAAAAGCCCTAGATAAAAAAATTCTTAAAACACCACCAATCTGGTACATGAGACAGGCTGGAAGATATATGCCTGAATATAGAGCAATAAGAAAAAAATTCAAAAATTTTTTAGATATGTGTAAAAATCCTGAGGTCTGTTGTGAGTTAGCCTTGCAACCTTTAGATGCTTTTAAACTTGATGCAGCAATTTTATTTTCAGATATTCTTACAATACCAGATGCACTAAACCTAGGCGTATCATTTATTGAAAACGAAGGGCCTGTTTTTAAAAATCCAATTTCAACAGCATCAGATGTAGATGATTTGATTAGTTTTGATCCTAATAAGCTAAATTATGTTTATAAAGCAGTCTCAAATATTAAGAATACTCTATCTGATGACATACCACTCATTGGTTTTTGTGGAAGTCCTTGGACACTTGCTGCATATTCTATAGAAGGCAGGTCTTCAAAAGATTTCAATAAGACAAAAAATTTTATTGAAGAAAATAACCAAGCTACTCATCTTTTTTTAACAAAAATAACAGATGCATGTTTTTTATACCTGAGAAAGCAAGTTGAGGCTGGCGCAGACGTTATTCAAATCTTTGATTCTTGGGCAAATCTTTTAGATGCTAATGCCTTTATAGACTTATCAATAAATTATACAAAATCTCTTATCAATGCCTTAAAAAATGATCCAATAACAAAACATATTCCAATAGTGCTTTTTTCAAGAGATCCAAAGTGCGATACAAAAACTCTGATTGATACTTCAGCTGATTGCATTAGTTTGTTTTGGAACATGGAAAATTTCGATATCTCATTGGCAAAAAACAGTGTAGCCATTCAGGGAAATTTAAATCCAAGAGTATTATTAGAATCAAGAGATACTATTAAAAAAGAAACATATAGCATTTTAGATAAATATAACAGCTATCCGGGTTACATATTTAATCTAGGGCATGGTATTACCCCGGATATTGATCCTAATAATATTAAGTTTTTAACAGATATTGTTAGGGATTATTAATTGTCCCAAAGTCTTATAAGGCCTTCTTGAGTGCAAGATGCTATTAATTTTCCATCCCTTGAAAAAATAGAACCTCTTGAGAAACCTCTTGCATTTCTTGTTATTGGACTATCGATGGTATACAAGAACCAACCTTTTAAATCTAATTTTCTATGAAACCACATCGCATGATCTAAACTTGCATTCTGAAAGTTTTTAGTTAAAAAATTTACCCCCACAGAGTTATTTGCAGCTGCTAATAAGCCCATATCAGATATATATAACAAAAAGGCTTGTTGTATTTTTTCATCTTTTGGAAGTTCACCCTCTGTTCTAATCCATGTATTTTTATATGGCGGCAATCTTTTTGGATTCAGATAATTCTCCTCTTCAACAGGTCTCATTTCAATTTCTCTTTGTTTTATAAATAGCGGTATGTCTTCTTTTTTAATATTCAATTTTTCTAAAACTTCTTCTCTTATCTCTAATTCGTTCTTTAAGCTTTCTGGTTCAGGCACAATAGGCATATCAATTTGATGTTCAAGTCCCTTTTCTCTTTTTTGGAATGATATTGAACAATTAAATATAGCTTCTCCATCTTGAATAGCCTTAACAGTCCTTGTTGTAAAACTTTTGCCATCTCTTATCCTGTCAACAGTAAATGTAATTGATTTATTCATGTCACCAGGTCGTAAAAAATATGAATGAAATGAGTGAGCGAAATGCTCAACGTCGATGGTCTTGTATGCAGCGATTAAAGTTTGAGCCATAACTTGGCCACCAAATATTCTTTTATAACCGACATTTTTACCAGTCCAACAAAAAATGTCTCTATCTACCTCTTCTAGCACAAATAAATGTAATGATTTTTCTAAAATTGTTTTCTCACTCATCTTTTAAGTTGCACTTAAGCCTCCATCGATAACTAGCTCAGTTCCAGTAATAAAAGATGATTCGTCTGAGGCTAAAAAAACTGCAGCATTTGCAATATCAATTGGCTCTGCCAATTTTCTAATTGGAATTTGTTTTACAAGTTTTTCTTCAATATTTCTATCAGGTAAAGAATCGATCATGCTTTGAACCATTGCTGTTCTTGTAAAAACAGGATGAATAGAATTACATCTAACAAGATTTGTTGATTTTGCGCAGTGTAAGGCAACTGACTTTGAAAGATGTCTTACTGCAGCTTTAGAAGAATTATATGCAGATGTGTTATGTGAAGCTACAATTCCTGACATTGATGAAATATTAATAATTGAACCGTTTCCTGAATCTCTCATCAATGGAAGGGAATATTTACATCCTAGAAAAACAGAGTCAAGATTGACACTGTGAACTTGATGCCAAGATTCAAGGTCTGTATTTTCAACATCTCCTCCCCCAGCTATTCCTGCATTGTTTACGAGAATGTTTAATGAGCCAAAATCCTCTTTAATTTTTTTTATTACATCTTTCCATTGGTCCTCTTTTGTAACATCAAGAAGAAAATACTTACATGATAATTCTTTTGAAGTTTTTTCAAGAGCACCCTCATTAATATCAGTAATTATGATATCTGCACCCTGAGAAATCATTGCTTTAGCCATTTCTTTACCTAAGCCTTGAGCAGCTCCTGAAATCAACCCAACTTTATTCTTCAATCTATCTGACATTATTTTTTATTGACGTTAAAATGCTATCTTACATTGTTTGTAAAAAAACTAGAACTTTAAACACTCAGAAGGTAGGATATGCAATCCTAAAAGTATAAAAAATGACGATTAATAAAGAGATAGAATTACCTAAGAAACCTGATGTCAAAATCAATGTGTCAGATATGTTTGGAATTGATTCAAAGCTTTCAGTAAAAGGATATAAAAACAAAACAGATTGGGTTCCTGAAATTGATAATTCATATGTTTTTGATAAAGAAACTACTCTTGCAATATTGGCTGGTTTTGAACATAACAGACGAGTAATGATTCAAGGGTTCCATGGAACAGGAAAATCAACTCATATTGAGCAAATTGCTGCTAGATTAAATTGGCCTTGTGTAAGAATAAACCTTGATAGTCACATCAGTAGAATCGATCTTCTTGGAAAAGACGCCATCAAATTAAATGATGGAAAGCAGATTACTGAATTTCAAGAAGGTCTTTTACCATGGTCAATTCAAAATCCTGTTGCATTAGTTTTTGATGAGTATGATGCTGGGCGTCCAGATGTAATGTTTGTTATCCAAAGAATTTTAGAAGTTGAAGGAAAGCTTACTCTTCTTGATCAAAATAAAATTTTAAGTCCACATACATCTTTTAGATTATTTGCAACAACAAATACAGTTGGTTTAGGAGATATGACTGGTTTGTATCATGGCACGCAACAGATTAACCAAGGTCAAATGGATAGATGGCACATATTATCAACATTAAATTACCTAGACCCATCACAAGAATTTAAAGTAGTGATGTCCAAGCTAGTCAATTTAAAAGGTGATAAAAATAAAGAAATGATTAAAAATATGATTAAATTAGCAAACCTTACTAGAACTGGATTTGCAAATGGTGATATTTCTACTTTGATGTCTCCTAGAACAGTAATATCTTGGGGTCAAAATTTCAGAATTTTTAAGGATCTTGTTTCCTCTTTTAATTTAACTTTTTTAAATAAATGTGATGATTTGGAGAGATCTATTATTTCAGAATATTTCCAAAGATGCTTTGATATTGAAATACAAAATAATATATCAAGTTAAATACCTCGATGAGTTGGACAAAAAATAGGGAAAAGTTGTATGAAGCTAGCGTTTCCACTTTAAGAGCAATATCCAAAAACAAAAAAATTACATCTAAGACTGGGTTATCTCAGAGACCCCCAACATCAGTTAATATTGCACTACCAAATGTTCCAAGATCCTCAAAAGATATTTACAAGTGGAGGGGTGAATCAGATTTTCAGGCTTTTTGGCATCTATTTCATAAAAAAACTAGAGATTTTCAACTTACGCTTCCTGCGAAAATGATATTTAATGAATTGGAAATATCTAGAGTTGAATTACTAGGTTGTAAAAAGTATCTTGGTTCAAAAAAAAATATATCTGAGTTTACAAATGCAAGAAGTGACGAGCTCGAAGATGAAAAATCTTTAAATTTTTTATCCTATGGAGCAAATCTTTGGATTAAAAAAGCATCAGGTCAATATTTGACTGATAACTCAAAGAATATCTTAAATAAATTCATAGATAAATATAAAATCGATAATTCATGTGATTTATTCAGAAAAAATCTCCTAGCTAGTATAGATAGCCAAGCAGAGTTTGAAAAAAATGCTTTAAAGCTTCTTAAAAAGATTAATTTACTTAGAGAAGATTTTGAAGAAGATGAATTAGATATTGAAGATGTTCCTGGTTCAACTGATGAAATTGAAAATATTGATAGCAATATTGAAGAAGAATCGATTACTGATGAAAAACTTGACTTAGAAGAATTTCAAGAAGACTTTAATATAGATATTCAAGAAACTGTCGATAGCATTGATGATACGTCAATTGAAGAAGAGATTGACTCAATTGCATACCCTAATAATCAATTTAAATCGAATAAAGAAAAAGACTATTCTATATACACAACAAATTTTGATGAGATTATCGATGCAAAGGATTTAGTTACGAACGATGAATCTTTACGTTTAAGAAATCAATTGGATAATCTTATAAAGCCACATATTCCTACTATTGGAAAACTTGCAAATAGGTTGCAAAGACTACTTCTTGCTAAACAAAATACAAATTGGAATTTTAATCTTGATGAGGGAATGCTTGATAACGCTAGATTGCATAGGATCATTGCAAATCCCAGATTCCCTCTCAGTTTTAAACAAGAAACAGAAAATGATTTTAAAGATACAGTTGTGACTTTATTAATTGATAATTCAGGTTCAATGAGAGGCAGATCAATAAGCCTTGCTGCTATATGTGCAGATATTATTGGCAGCACTTTAGAAAGATGTCAGGTAAAAACTGAAATATTAGGATTTACAACAAAGCATTGGAAAGGTGGAGACTCAAAAAAAATGTGGATTATAAATGGCAATACTTCAAATCCAGGGAGACTAAATGATATAAGACATATCGTATATAAAAGTGCTGATAACAGTTGGAGAAGATCACGGAAATATTTTGGAGCGATGTTAAGAGAAGGTTTGTTGAAAGAAAATATTGATGGAGAAGCCTTATCATGGTCTCATGAAAGGCTTTTAAAACGTCAAGAAGAAAGAAAAATACTTATAGTTATTTCTGATGGTGCTCCCGTTGACGATAGTACATTATCAGCAAATCGTGAAGATTTTCTGGATAATCATTTAAGAGAGATCATTTCAAAAATTGAAAAAGAAAGTCCTGTTGAGCTTCAAGCAATTGGAATAGGACATGATGTAACAAAATATTATAAAAATGCTTTAACAATAAATAGAGCTGAAGAGCTTGGTGAAGTCCTCCTTGAAGAGTTGTCAAAACTTTTCAAGGACTAAACATTACTATAAAATATAAATAATTTTAATCGTTAAAAATCAAAAATAATATAAAAGGTATTAGTTATGAAAATTCGTAAACAAGATGGTCCACCAGAGGACTTGCTTTATTTTGATGAAGATTTAGATCTTTCTCAAAAACAAGTTGAGGATGTTGTAGAGATATTTAATACGCCTCTCACCGGCTCATACAATTGGGATTACACTATTGCCGACGATAGAATAAAGAAACTTTATGAGCTTGGAAAAGAGCTAAATTGGAATGGCTCAATAGACTTAAATTGGGAATATACGCATCCAGCTGATGAAAGAATTGTCGAACCGGATGAGGAGTTACCTCATGAAACTTTAGAAGCATACGATAAACTTTCGGAAGAAGAAAAAATCTTATTTGATAGACATTCAACTGCAGAATTAATGAGTCAATTTTTACATGGAGAACAAGGAGCATTGTTAGTTGCTTCTCAACTTGCTTCATGTGCCCCTACATACAATGCAAAACTATATGCTGCTTCTCAAACATTTGACGAAGCAAGACATGTAGAAGTTTTTAATAGATATTTGCAAGAAAAAATTGGTATACATTATCCTATTAATCCGTCGCTGAAGTTACTTTTGGACAAGATTCTCACTGATGAACGTTGGGACTTAAAGTTTATTGGAATGCAAATTATTATTGAAGGATTGGCTCTAGCTGCTTTTCAAATGCTTAAGTCAATAACCAAAGACCCTTTACTTAAACAACTTCTTCATTATGTTGTTCGTGATGAAGCAAGACATGTAACATTCGGTATTAATTATCTAGAAGAATATATCAAGACATTGACACCTGAAGAAATTGAAGAAAGGGCTCAGTTTGCATACGAAGCTTGTGTAATATCAAGAGAAAGATTAATAAATACTAAATCAGAGCAAAGGTTTTTAGGTATGTCAGAAGATGAAGCAAGAGCTTTTCAAATGGAGACAAAATCATTTGAAATGTTTAGAAATTTCTTGTTCTCAAGGGTTATACCTAATTTATCAAGAATTGGACTTTTAACAGATACAGTTAGGCCTAAATTTGAAGCTTTAGGATTACTAGAATATGAACATGCTCCTGATGATTTTGAGTGTGACTGGGCTGAGATGAAAAAGCCATTAGAAAAATTTGGTCAAATACCTACATCTTTATAGCTTTAAATTTATTATTCGGACCATACATTAGTAGTATTACTTAACACGGAGCACACATATGTCTAAACATACCCCAATAAATAGATTACGGAGTACACATTCGTCTAAACATACTGCAATAAATAGATTTGGCAGGTCTGCAAATCCAGCCTTTACAAGAAACTTTAATGGATTTTCTGGAGATATTCCTTCAAGTGAAAGAATGACTTTGGATGGTGCTGTCAATAAAACAGGCATCTTGCTATCTCTTTGTTTCGGTGGAGCTTTTATTGGATGGAACATTCCTACGCTTATGTTTCCAGCAATGATTGTTGGTTTTATCCTTGCATTAGTCACAATCTTTAGGAGTCCTTCTAAAGCTGGCTCCACTGCTCCACTATACTCTCTCACTCAAGGTATTTTTCTTGGAGGAATAACATTAATTTTTGAAACCCAATTTCCTGGAATTGCAATACAAGCCCTTGCTTTGACATTTGGAATACTTGCAACGCTCCTAGTTTGTTACAAATCTGGACTAATATTACCAACACAGAACTTTAGATTGATGATTGCTTCTGCTATTGGAGGAATATTTCTTTTATATTTTGTGAATTTTATAATGAGCTTTTTTGGCTCAACCTTGAACTTTCTAACTTCAAACTCATTAATCAGTATCGGAATATCTTTAGTAATTGTTGGTGTAGCAGCTTTGAGTCTTGTACTTGATTTTGATTTTATTGAAGAAGGGGCTGAAAAGGGTTTACCAAAATATATGGAATGGTATGGAGCATTTAGTTTAATGGTTACTTTAATTTGGCTTTATTTAGAAATAATCAGATTATTGGCAAAAATCAGAAGCAGGTAATACTTTGAATTCAATTTTTTTTGGCGTTATTGCGATATTATCCTTATTTGCTTTTTTTAAACTTGCAAAAGTTAAAGCATCAAGCAAACAAACGAATAGATCAAACAGGATTAATAGATTTGGTAATCAAGAATCTAGTAACATTATTGAAGGAGAATCTGAAGATATCACCGATGAAAAAGAGAAATAGCCTATGAAGAATAAAAATAAAATTATCACACAGCTTTTATTTTGTATTGTTTTTATTAATACATCATTACCGGTAAATGCTGCTAATAGTGCCCCAATTATTCAGCCAGGAGCTCCTGGCTATCCATCAAAAGTTCTAAATGAATTAGAAGCAACAAATATTGCAAATACATCCTATATTAAAGCTGATGTTACATTCCTCCAAGGAATGATAGTTCACCATGAACAAGCAATATTTATGTCTGAAATGGCTGATACCAGAACAAATAACGAAACAATTCTTGATCTAGCTAAAAGAATAGATGCGTCTCAAAAAGATGAAATTAATTTTATGGAAAGCTGGCTAAAAGATAGAAACGAATTTCAAAATATATCTAATAGTGATCATCAAAATCATAAAATGCATTCATCTATGAAAATGGAAGGAATGGCTACTCCAAAACAACTCAATGATTTAGGTAATTCTAAAAGCACTAATTTCGACAGATTATTTTTACAACTAATGATTAATCATCATGATGGTGCACTTGAAATGGTTGAAGAGTTAAAGAAATATCCAGGAAATGCATATGATCCTATTTTAAATGAATTTGTTTCTGATCTCATAAATGATCAGGGTGTTGAAATAGAAAGAATGAACACTATCCTTACTGGTTTGTCTGATGACCCTAGGTCTGGATTAGCAGCTGGTTTATTCATTGCTGAAGAGGCTATTTTAAATATGGAGCTAGTAACATCTCTAAAAAAACCTACAGGTTTTTTTGATCCAGCTAATCCAGCTGAGAAAGGGTCAGAAGATTTAACTGAAGACAACGAAGATAAAACAACTGCAGAAATTTCAAGATCCTTAAGATCACCTATGCTGTCTTTTGCCAATACAGATATGGCTTTCAAAGATAATATTCTAGTTGCTGGGAGTTATCATGGATTTAATATCTATGAACTTAATGATAGCGGAATCCCTAATCTTGTTTCATCAGTTGTTTGCCCAGGCGGACAAGGGGATGTTTCAATTGTTGAAAATCTTTTAATTATGTCAGTTGAAGAAAACAGAAGTAGAATTGATTGCGGTTTAGAAGGAGTAAATAGAGATTCGAGTCCTGAAAGATTTAGAGGAATAAGAATCTTTGACATTTCTAATTTAAATGAACCAAAACAGGTTGGAGCAGTCCAAACATGTAGAGGCTCTCATACACACTCTGTAGTTTCTTCATCAAAAAAACAAGGCAAGATTGTTGTTTATAATTCTGGTACAGGTCGTGTCAGGGATAATGAAGAAAAGGATGATTGTTTTGGTTGGGATGGTGGTGGTTCGTCATATTTTTCAATCGATATTATTGAAATACCAATTGACGATCCTTCAAAATCTAAAATTGTAAAAAGCCCGAAAGTTTTTATGGATTTAGAAACTGGTAATATTGCTGGTTTATGGCGTGGAGGAGATCATGGAGATGATACTCAAGATACGAATACAACAAACCAATGCCATGACATAACAGTATTTCCATCCGCTAATCTTGCAGCAGGTGCTTGTTCGGGAAATGGCATTTTATTTGATATTTCTGACCCATATAACCCTGAAAGACTTGATGTTGTAACAGACGTTGGTTTTGCATATTGGCATTCAGCTACCTTTAATAATGAGGGTACGAAAGTTATCTTCACAGACGAATGGGGCGGCGGTGGCCGAGCCAGATGTCGCGCATGGGATCCATTAGATTGGGGTGCAGATGCAATATATGACATTGTTGACAATAAATTAGTTTTCAAAAGCCATTACAAAATGCCTGCACCTCAATTAGAAACAGAAAATTGTGTGGCTCATAATGGTTCTATTATTCCTGTTCCAAATAGAGATATTTTTGTTCAAGCTTGGTATCAAGGTGGGATATCCATTATGGATTTTACAGATTCATCTAATCCAATTGAAATTGCTTACTTTGACAGAGGTCCAATATTAGAAGACATACTAATAACTGGAGGCTATTGGTCAACTTATTACTATGAAGGTTTTATTTATGGAACTGAAATCACAAGGGGTCTTGATGTATTTAGATTAGTTCCTAGTGAATTTATTACAAGTAATGAGATCGATGCAGCTTCAAAAGCATTCCCTGCAGTTGGAGATAAGGTTTTTAATCCTCAACAACAGTTCCCAATGTCATGGCCATCAATTTATTTAGAATAGTTTTTGTTTAAACAAAATTGAGAATATAGTAATATAACTGCTGCATGAAGTTTCATTCAAACTATAAATAATTAAATGTGTAATCGAGTATATGGAAGTTTTAACAGATAAATCGATAATAATAACTCTCGCAGTTCCTGCGTTTTTTGTTCTGATTTTTATAGAATATTTTTATGGTTTATTTGTTGGGAAAAATACCTATCGATTGAATGATACTTTAACCAGTATTTCTCTTGGAATGATAAGCAGGTTTCCAGTAATGTTAAATTTCGGAGTTCAAAGTGCGATATTTATTTATATAAGCAAATATCTAAATCTTGGACTTCTCTCAGTTAAGAACCCTTTTACTTGGATCGTTGCTTTCCTTCTATATGATTTGTCATATTATTGGATGCACAGAATGCATCATGAAATAAAAATATTGTGGGCAACCCACAGTGTTCATCATCATGGGGAAGATTTTAACCTTGCTACAGCACTAAGGCAAACTAGTACAGGATGGCTTTGGAAATGGATTTTTTATACTCCAATGATGTTAATTGGTGTTCCAGGTGAAGTCTTCGTTACAGTAGCTGGAATAAACCTAGTTTATCAATTTTGGGTCCACACTGAGCATATTGGACATCTTGGTTTCCTTGAAAAGATATTTATTACTCCAATGAATCACAGAATACATCATGCAAAAAATAAGGAATATATTGATGCAAACTATGGCGGTGTTTTTGTTATCTGGGATAGGATGTTTGGAACATATACTCCACAAAGAGAAGATTTAAAGCCAGTCTATGGAACAGCTACTCCTTTAAACAGCTGGAATCCTATTTGGGCAAATTTTCAGGTATTCTCAATAATGTTAAAGGACACCATTAGAACTAAATCTTTAAAAGATAAATTCAAGGTATGGTTTTCAGAAACCTACTGGAGGCCGGCAGACTGTGTAGAGGAAAAAGACCCAAAAGATTTTTATAAAAAGTTTAATCCTAGGATTAGTGCAGATATAAAACTATTTAGCATTACACAAATATTATTTACTACCACTGTTTTTAATCTAGTATTTCTAAATGCACAGCTACATTCTTATTATGAAATTATTTTATTTGGCATTTCATTAATAGCTTTGGCATCTTTAACAGGATTCTTAATGCATGGGAAAAGGATTGCTTATCAACTAATTTTAATGTTTTCTGTAATAAGTTTAATTGCTATATATTTTTATAATCCTTTAAATATAAGCCTTATATCTACAAAGTTATTATTAGCTCAACTAAGCTGTAATGTATTGATAATAACTGGGATACTGTTATCCCAATCATTATCAATTTTCAAAGTTTTGAAAACTTAGATTTTACTGAATATCAAACCTATCTGCATTCATGACTTTGTTCCATGCAAACACAAAGTCTCTAGTGAATTTATCACTTGAATCATCCTCAGCATACACCTCAACGATAGCCCTAAGCTGAGAATTTGAACCAAAGACTAAATCAGTTCTAGAAGCAGTTCTTACTTTTTCACCTGTTTTTCTGTCAAAAGCCTCATATGAATTTCCTGTTCCGTTTGGTTTCCATTGAACAGACATATCAAGTAATGTTTTGAAGTAATCATTACTTAATGTATTGGAATCTTCAGTAAAGAGTCCGTATCCATTCATACTTATTCCAAGAGAACGCATTCCACCAACTAGAACAGTCATTTCAGGAGCTGTGAGCCCAAGAAGTTGTGCTTTATCAAGCATTATTTCTTCGGGAGCAATATTTACACCTTGCGGATGATAGTTTCTAAAAGCATCTGATTTAGGTTCTAATACCTCAAAAGACTCAATATCAGTGCTCTCTTGAGTTGCATCACCCCTTCCAGGAGTAAACGGAACTTCAACACCTGATGCCTTTTCAATAGCTACGTTGCCTGCAAGGACAATTACGTCTGCAACAGATGCGCCTGTTTCTTTAGAGATTGACTCATATATTTCGAGAGCTTTGCTAAGTTGAGCAGGATTATTTGCTTCCCAATCTTTTTGAGGTGCTAATCTAATTCGAGCACCATTTGCACCACCACGCATATCAGAACCCCTGTAAGTTGAAGCACTAGCCCAGGCTACCTCAATCATCTCTTGGATAGTTAGCCCTGAATCAGAGAGAAGTTCCTTAACTTTTAAAACATCGTAATTAGTGTTGCCTACAGGAACTGGATCTTGCCAGATTAATTCTTCTTCAGGAACTTCAGGCCCAACATATCTTGTTTTTGGTCCCATATCTCTATGAAGAAGCTTGAACCATGCTCGTGCAAAGGCATCAGCAAATTGATCAGGATTCTCATGGAATCTTTTTGAAATTTTGTTGTAACTTGGATCCATTCTCATAGCCATGTCAGCAGTAGTCATCATTGTAGGTACTTTTTTTGATGCATCTTCAGCATCAGGAGCCATATCATCTTCAGTTTGTCCAACTGCATGCCATATATGTGCTCCAGCAGGACTCTTTGTTAACTCCCACTCATAACCAAATAATAAATCAAAATATCCGTTATCCCATTTTGTTGGATTAGCAGTCCATGCGCCTTCGATTCCACTTGTAATTGTGTCACTTCCTACTCCAGAACCATAGGTACTTGACCAGCCAAAGCCCATTTCTTCAAGAGGAGCTCCTTCTGGTTCAGATTGAACATTGTCTTCTGTCCCAGCTCCATGAGATTTACCAAACGTATGCCCCCCAGCAACAAGAGCCACAGTTTCTTCATCATTCATTGCCATTCTGCCGAATGTTGTTCTAATATCATGTGCGCTTGCAAGAGGATCAGGATTGCCATCAGGCCCTTGTGGATTAACATATATCAATCCCATTTGAACAGCTGCAAGAGGATTATCAAGTTCTCTTTCGCCTTTATAACGTTTATTATCTAACCATTCGGATTCGACACCCCAATGAATATCTTCTTCAGGACCCCAAATATCTGGCCTTCCACCACTAAAGCCAAAAGTCGTACCGCCCATTGACTCAATCGCAGCATTACCAGCGAGAATAAGCAAATCTGCCCAGCTAATTTGCTTCCCATATTTTTGTTTTATAGGCCATAGTAATCTTCTTGCTTTATCAAGATTACCATTATCAGGCCAACTGTTTAAAGGTGCAAAACGTTGTGCACCAGTGCCTCCACCTCCTCTTCCATCTGTACTTCTGTATGTTCCAGCAGCATGCCATGTCATTCTTATAAAAAATGGTCCGTAATGTCCATAATCTGCAGGCCACCATTCTTGTGAGTCTGTCATAAGATCATAAAGATCTTGTTTAAGTGCGTCATAATCAATCTTTTGGAATTCTTCTTTGTAGTCAAAGCCCTCATCCATAGGATTTGTTTTTTTATCATGTTGATGAAGTATGTTTAAATTTAATTGATTAGGCCACCAATCTTTTGTTGATGTACCTGTTGAACTATTCGTTGTCATAGCCCCGTGCATTACAGGACATTTACCTTCTGTTTGCTCAGCCATTTACTGATTCTCCTAATTAATTTATATCGCGCAGTTTAAGTATTTAAACATATATATATTATCAAAAAAATAAAAAAAAAGAACTTATAGAATAAATTATTATAAATATTTTTTATGTAAATATTACATTGATTTTTTAATTATTGTTTTGTTAGGATAGCTGTATGAAAACACCAAAATTTTTTAGAACTAGCATCATGTTTTTAGTTGACTCATGGAGGGTCATCATGGACGTTAAATATAATCCTTTGAAGTATGTTCCTGATCCTAGTATACAGACCTACTTTATGGTCGTGTTATTTACAATTTGGAGTGCTTTCTTTGGATTGATTGCAATATTTTGGCTTGGATTTATTGGGTATAACATTCTTACAAGTGTCATTGTTCATCTGTCTATCATTATTCCAATTGCTTTCACAAATGCAGTTTTTGTTGATGCTGAAAGAGACGGTGAGAATTGGTTAAAAGAATGGCGAGAAGAACAATCAAAATTCAAATTACTTAAAAATAGGCTTAAAAGAAAGAATTTGGTCTTGTGGGATCCAAATAAAGAAGCTTAATTTAGTTTTTAAAACATAGAAGCTATTATTAATGGTGGAGCTACGCGGGATCGAACCGCGGACCCCCTGCTTGCAAAGCAGGTGCTCTCCCAGCTGAGCTATAGCCCCACATTTAGAAGCGTTATTGTACTTTAATGAATAAATTTTTGTCGATTTAATCTAAATCTTTTTTATTGTTGATTGGTGCAAACTTCGAAGACTGCATCGATGATGACAAAGGATTTTTACTACTTCTTCCAGCAGCACTTGATTGAACTTTTTCTTTATATAGATTAAATACTTCGAATAATAAATAAAACCAGAAGCCATTGATGACTGGCTCTATTATCGCATCAATAGCAGCAAGATTTAGAGGGGCTCCAGTAAGAAGTCTATTACATGTCATAGCAATTAAGATGTGTCCAATCGTATAGATTACAGCTAAATAAATTCCGATTTTATTTGGGTTTAAAAACTTTAAGCTAAAAGAATTAATTTTCTCCATGATTCGTTTTTTGAAAACCACTAACAATAAGTAAAACCAAAAACCGTTAATTATTGGCTCAATGAAGGCGTCTGCTGCAGCCATATCTAGAGTTGCACCTGTAATAATTCTATTACAAGTTATTGCTATTAAAATATGTCCAATTGTGTAAATTACAGCAAGGACTAAATTATCATATTTAAATACTTGAGTATCATCATATTTTAAATAATTTTTCATAAAAGAATTTAAACATAAAAAAAGGGGTAATGCTATGTTACCCCTCTATTTATGGGGTCCTTTACAGCACCCCTCTCCCAATTGAATTAAAAATCGTATGAAAATCCAACTTTCATTGTTCTAGGCTTTTGTGATCTCGCACCTTCAGATGGTGCTCTAGAGATTAGATCCTCGTCATCTAATGTATTTTCAAGAATTACATATACGTCCATTGAACTATTTATTGCTTTTCTAATGCTAAGATCTAGGGAACTATATGAATCAATCTTGTTATAAATTCCACAAGCAGCTATCGAGCAAGAGCTACCGACATTAACTAATCTAGCACTTCCACTCAAACCATTATCAGTAATAAAGCCTGCAATAATAGAGCTTTGTATATCTGGAATATATGGTAAATCATCCCCAGCAGCAACTAAACCAAAGTAGTCACTTTCTGAGCTATTTTTAAATGTTGCATCTGTACTTGTGTAATTAACTGAAATTGGATAGCTAACACCATTTCCACCTTCCAGTACTATTGAACCACTGAATTCAATACCAGAAACTTCAGCTTCACCTCCACTGAAAATAGCTGATTCATCTGCATCACATGCAGCACCACTAACAAGAGTACATTCAGCAGCAAGTCTTGAATAATCGCTTGTGAAGTAAAAAGCTTCAACATTTGTAGTGCCCTCAGAATACCTAACACCTAATTCCATATTATCAGCTTCCTCAGGATCGGCTCCAAACATTGGTGTCATACCCTCGTGAAACCCAGCTATTAAAGTTGTAGTATCATTCAGATCATAAGTTGCAGCTATGCTAGAAGTAGTATGATCATTGTAAGCCATTGTATCTCTGTTATCTGCTGGACCAATTCTGACTTCTGTTAAATTTGGTCCTGCTTTATCCGACCATCTTCTATGACGTTGTTCATAATCTTCTGACCTATATCCTAATGTTATAGCAAGCTTGCCAAAATCCAGCATATCCTCAATATAATATGATGTTGCGCTTGATTCTCTTAACCTGTTGTTACTATTATTTAAACCATCATAGCCATATATAGCAGATAAAGAGCCATCTGCTGCCTGATCTGCATACTCGTGAGCTTGAACTCTGCTCTCAGAGTCTTCCATATCTCTGTAGCCTAAAGTAAGCGCATGAATACCAATTTCAGTTGAAACAGTAAGTTGATAGCCTTCATTGGTGTGGTATCTGTTGTTGTGTTTATATTCTATTTGAACCGGTAGTTGTCCGTCTAGAATTGCCTGAGCATTTGCACTTCCATTATTAGCATCGCTAATTAGCTCATTGATATCATCTTGCTCTCCATGCTCTTTGAGATTATTGAAATCACTAACTTTGAACCAATCTCTATGATAGTCGTTTTGCCAAGAGGTAAAGACAATATTAAAATTATCAAAATCACCAACATATGTTAAAGAAGTTTGTTCGCCATCATTCATCATTTCATCATATGCGGTAGCACCGTATCTCATTCTTGCATTAGCATTGAAACTCGCTTGAGATAAACCAACATAAGATTGATCTGAGTTTTCCTCTAAATCAACCATTTTGAATTTTAAGGTATGATTACCTGAGCTATACTCTGCCTTAAACATTAAATCTGATTTATCAAAACCTGTATCGCCACCAACATTTGCAATGGAGTCAAAACCATCACTCGAATGTTCATGCACTTCAACTAGAGCACCAAAATTTCCACTATTTACGCCATAGTATGCGTGTGTTCTTGCCATACCATTTTGACCAAGTTCTTGAATAAACTTTCCAGAATTAACTTCTGGAATAGGTGTACTAATTAAATTAATTGCGCCACCATTAGTTTGTGGACCTTGAGATACGACTGCAGGCCCTTTTAGAACTTCAACTGAGTGTATTCTTCCTGTTGTTGGAAAATAATATGCAGAAGAAGATGTATATGGCGATGGAGCTACTAAAACGCCATCTTCCATAATTGTTACTTTTCCAGATCTCTCAATAGCAGTACCTCTTATTGATATATTTGGTCTTAGTCCATATCCTTCTTCTGTCCTCATATAAAGACCTGGAACAGCTGTAAGAATTTTTTGGATATCAGTATCCATTGCTTTTTCTAAATCTTCATTTGAAATTACAGCACCTGAACCTGCTAATTCTTTTAGATCATCTTTTGATCCTATTATGGTTACTGATTCAACTTCTTCAACATCTTGATCTTGCGCAATGATAAAAGAAGATATTAATAAAACACCTATGAAAAGTATTGGTGAAATATCATCAAGAACTTTATTAAATAATTTATTCGTAATTTTCTTCCTAATCTAAAATAAAATGAAAGCTACCTTGTTCGCCTAAAGATTTTTTGATTGTAAAAATCATAAAACTGCACACTTTTAGGGGAATGACCAATAAATAGCTTTCATGAATGAGAATGATAATGATTATCATTTAGATTTACAAGAAATAAGTAAAAAAAAATTATTATTTTTAACTATTTAAATATAAAAGAATTTTAAAAATAAAAGATAAGGTTTATTTATTACCCTTGATAGCAAAATATACACCTAGTAAAAATAAGAAAATCTGCTCGCTCATAAATAATTTTTTTGTTATCAACCAATCAGAATGAGCTATAACAATTGCACCAATCATAATTACTCCAACCGCTCCACCTGAAAGTCTTGTAATTAAATTACCAACGTTATTATTAATGAATCCGCCTAGTATTATTCCTATGCCAGCTCCAACCTCTCCAAGAGCTACCATACTGGTTACTAATTCAGGATACATATACCCCATACTTTCAAACCAGGTAACCATTTTTTCAGGAGGCAAAGGAAACTTGCCAATACCATGCAATATAAAAGAAACACCAAGCCCGAGTCTCAGTAACCATGGAGCAATTGGCATTAAAGGATTTGCAACTGACTCAAGTATATTATTTAGATTTTTCATATTAAGCTTTATTTGATTTTAAAAGTATATCTTCATCGTGACAAACTTCAAAACCTTTATGAATTAATAACTCATCTAATTCATCATTCCCAATTTTTATCTTAATCAGCATTTTTCCACAACTTGAAATTTTTTCTTCTTTTACACACCCCATATCAAAAAGTGAAGACCTTATATTTCCTAGATTATTTTCCATTGAAATCCAGCCATTATAAATACCATTAAATAAAACAGTATTTAACTTAGACCTTAGGTCACTAAAGTTATCTTCTTTTTCTGCAGAGGTAAAAACCTCATCCTTCCTTCTAGTTTTTAAAAGATCTAGTTTCGTATTTTCTACCAGATCGCATTTGTTGTTAACAATGATTTGAGGAATGTTGATAACACCAATATCAGACAATATTTTATTTACTTTTTTTATTTTTAATTTGTAATCTACATCAGATGAATCAACTACATGCAAAAGCAAATCTGCTGTTTTTAATTCATCCAATGTTGCTTTGAATGATTCTATCAATTGTGTTGGCAAATCAGATATGAAACCAACTGTATCGGAAAATAAAATTGGGCCATGTTTTGGGTCCTTATTTTTTCTTGTTACTGAATCTAAAGTAGCAAATAGCTTATCTTCTGCCTGTTGAGAGCTTTCGGTCAGTTTATTGAACAAGGTTGTCTTTCCTGCATTGGTATATCCAACTAAGGAAACTAATTTATTTCTGCTCTTTCTTCTAAAGTATCTATTAATCTCCTTTTGTTTGTGGGACTTTTCTAATTTTTGATTGAGTCTTTTAATTCTTTTACCTATAAGTCTTCTGTCAGTTTCTAGCTGAGTTTCTCCGGGGCCCCTAAGACCAATTCCACCCTTCTGTCTCTCAAGATGGGTCCACCCTCTGATTAATCTTGTTGATAAATGTTTTAATTGAGCAAGCTCAACTTGTAACTTACCAACATGTGAGGAGGCTCTTGAAGCAAATATGTCCAGTATTAGTTCAGTTTTATCAATTACTCTTTTATTTAAATACTTCTCCAGATTTCTTGTTTGTGATGCTGAAAGTTCATGATTAATAACAACAATGTCTATTTCATCTTGTGAGATTGATTGCTTTAAATCTTCAAGCTTTCCTTTACTTAAAAATGTATTAATGATTGGAGTATTTTGACTGATATCTCTTTGTTCTTTTATTGTTAATCCTGAAGAAAGGACAAGACTTTTGAATTCATCAAAACTATTTTCTAAGTTATTTCTTTGATCAAAAGATTTTATGTTTACATAAATTATAAACGCATTTTGAATTTGATTAATTTTTGTAAAGTTCATTAAGTTTTAAGAAACTTATGATTTATTAAATTATTTTATTCAGCGAAATCTTTTCCTTTGGAAGCCTCAACTTCTCTTTTGTTGGGATTAACTGATTCTCTAAAGGGAACATTTACAACTTCGCCTTCAACTGGCTCTCCAGGTGTAACAGAATATTCATCAGGTAGTTTCACTAAGAGCTTGGTTCCAACTTCAGAAGAGGACCACGGAACCCATGCAAGTGCAATATTTGTCCCAAGTTCAGGAGACCACCATGGGGAGGTAACATATCCCATTTCATCTCCATTAGTATCGGTGACAATCCAAAAGTCAGGTGCATAATCTGTTATTTCTTTGCCACCAAGAGTAATGCCTACCATTTTCATTTTAAAAGGAGCTTTACCTTCGTCAATCATATTCCTTTGTCTTTCGAGCTCTGCTTTTCCAATATAATCTGCTTTTTTGTATCTTGGAACTTGATAACTTAAATTAACTTGGAATGGAGACGATTCATGATCTAAATCTTGACCCCATGACAAAATACCTGCTGCAATTCTTCTATGATGAGCAGGCGCTATGACCATAAGACCAAATTCTTTCCCGTCTTCTAAAACTTGATTCCAAACTTTCTCTGCGTTTTCATGTGTATCGCGAACATAAATTTCATAACCCTTTTCACCTGTAAAACCTGTTTGACTAATAACACAATCTGCACCATTAATATTAGTTTCCATAAGGCCATAATAAGGGACATCTCTTAACTCTTCACCAGCCATTTTCGCCATTAAATCCTCAGACAACGGTCCTTGTATTTGTAACGGACAACAATCTATTTCATCAATTTCTACATCATATTTTTTAGTTACATTTACACCTTGTAACCAAAAAAGAAGATCACTATCAGATATCGAAAACCAGAATTCATCTTCTGAAAGTCTTAATAAGACAGGATCGTTAAGGATCCCACCTTTGTCATTGCATAAGATTGCATACTTACCATGCATAGGTTTGATCTTTGTAGCATCACGAGTAATAACAAAATCTGTAAATGGCTCAGCATCAGGTCCTTTTACTCTTATTTGTCTTTCAACAGCAACATTCCACATTGTCACTCTATTGACTAATGCCTCATACTCAACCATAGCCCCGCCATCCTCAGGTCTGACATAACCTCTTGGATGGTAAATTCTGTTGTAGACCGTAGCTCTCCAACAACCTGCTTCGTGAGATAGATGCCAAAAGGGTGATTTTCTAACTCTGGTTGAAATAAGTAGTTCGGTCGGTGTTCTACCGCTTTGTCTAAGATTGTATGGAACTACCCTATCACTTTGATCTACATTTGGATGGTTTGGATGTGTCATATTACCTCCTCACAATATAATACGAACTGATTAAATTTATCATCAGTTTTTAACTTTGTAAATCAAAATATATCTGTGATGTTTAAATGATTGGTATAAAAGGAATACAACCAAAAAGTCCAAAACCAATAACAAAAATAATAATTAATTTCATATATGGATTCTCTCATGTAAAGCGAATAAAATGTTCACATGTTTTTAAAATATACCGCAATATTTTTATTCTTAATGACTTCGTCTTTTGGTTTATCAGAAAATAATGTTAAAAATTCTGCTTTTGAAGAAATGCTTCTAGTTCACAAAACACCTACCTGTGGATGTTGCAAAATGTGGATGAAACATGCTGAAGAAAGCGGAATGACTGTATATTCTCAAGATCATCAAAACTTAATGACAATTAAAGAACAATATCGAATTGAGCCTAAGTATAGATCTTGCCATACTACAATATCATCAGATGGATTTGTTTTTGAAGGGCACATTCCAAGTAAATACATTGTTCAATTTTTGTCTGAAAACCATACAGATGCAATTGGTTTATCTGTTCCCGGCATGCCATTAGGTTCACCAGGTATGGAGTACGAAAATCAATTTTCTCCATATGATGTTCTTATTCTTTTTAAAGATGGAACCAGCAAGGTTTACGCAGAAGTTAGACAATAATGGTGGGCCCGGGAGGACTCGAACCTCCGACCAATGGA
>CENJ01004206.1_pt1 | contig 42194 bp, 41 predicted proteins | sample 356161 | NCBI WGS metagenome assembly CENJ01 (sample SAMEA2619531, study PRJEB7988) | marine metagenome | biome: marine biome (ENVO:00000447); feature: surface water layer (ENVO:00002042); material: "saline water (ENVO:00002010), including plankton (ENVO:xxxxxxxx)" | depth 5 m | reverse complement strand
TATCAAATGAAAAGGTGTTCTGCTCCTTGTGTAAATCATATAAAAAAAGTTGATTACTTTGAGGATATAACTGGCGCAAAGTCATTTATTTCTTCTACTGATAAGAAAACAGTTCAAAGATTGATTAAAGATATTGATGTTGCGGTTACAAAATTAGACTTTGAAAAAGCTGCTGAAATAAGAGATCGTTTAAAAAGATTAAATTTACTAAAGGAGGAGCAATCAGTTGTAACGTTTGCCACAAATGTAGATATCTTTTCTGTGCATTCAGAATTAACTTATCTAGGCATATCAATTATTGTTGTAAGAAATGGAAAAATAAGAGGCACTAAGACACATCTCATAAAACAGGCTCATTTTGAAAATATAGAAGAAGTCTATCAAAGTGCTATTGTTAACTTTTATGACTATCAGATAGATATCCCAAAGAAGATTTTATGTACAAACTCACTAGAAAATAATAAATTGCTAGAGGATATGTTTAGTTCAAAACATCAGAAAAAAGTAAAAATTATTCACTCACCAAATAAATCCATAAGGCCAATTTTTAATTTATGCAGACTCAATGCGAAACAGGTCATAAAAAATCATATTAGCAAGGAGGATAAGTATACTTTTGCAATGCAGGAGCTTAGTAATTACTTAGGAATAGAAAATATTAAAAAAATTGAGGGTTATGATGTAAGTCATTTTTCAGGTGATAATGCTGTAGCATCCTGTGTAGTATTCTCTATGCAAGGACCACAAAAAAAGAACTATAGATTATTTAATATTCCGGCAGAACTATCTGGTAATGATATAGGTTCGCTTGAACACGTATTGGAGAGAAGAATAAAATACTACACTGATCCTGATTTAAAGCCTGATGTAATTTTAATTGATGGCGGTAAAATGCAACTTAATTTTGTTAACAAAATTATTAATAAATCTGATCATCGTGACATCAAGGTTATTTCGATCGTTAAAGGTTCTAAAAGGGTACGAGCAACTGAGACCATAATAAGCGAGCATGGCATTATTGAATTAGATAAATACTCCAAGGCTTTTTTAATCCTTCAAGAGATTCGTGATGAGTCGCATAGGTTTGCAATTCGAGCACAAAGAAATAAAAAAAGAAAGAAAATTAATCAATCTGAATTAGATTCTATTAAAGGTATTGGGGAAATTTTAAAAAAACGTCTTCTAACGAAATTTAAAAACATTAAGAATATTAAATCTGTTGGTATTAAAGAATTAATGACTGTTGAAGGCATAAATGAGAAAATAGCCAAAGAAATATTAGATAAATTCAAAAATGACTAATTTTATAAACTTTATCACCATTGCTAGAATATTTTTAGCGCCAATAATTTTGATTTTTTTAATATTTGGAAATTATTTGGTTTGTGTTTTACTATTCTTTGTAGCTGGATTAACTGATTACTTAGATGGTTACTTAGCAAGAAAATACAATGCTGAGTCGCAATTAGGAGAAATTTTAGATCCTATCGCTGACAAGATTCTTATTGTATTTATTTTAATAGGATTATCTGTTGATCTTGACAGCTTCCTGATTGCTTTTTTAGGATCTTTAATAATTGCAAGAGAAATTGGAGTATCTGCTCTTAGAGATTATTCTTCAAGAAATAATAAATCTCATAAAACAAAGGTAACCTATTTGGCAAAAATAAAAACTTCTGTTCAATTATTTTCTATAGGATTATACATATTTGCATTAGCTTTCAGCTTTAACCTTTTAATAGTTATTGGTGATATTTTTCTAATAATTGCAACATTTGTTACTCTTTATACAGGGTATGAATATACCTTAAATGTCTTTAAAAAATGAAAATTGGTATTATTGGATATGGTTTTGTAGGCGAAGCTTTATCAAAAGGTTTCAAGAATGATGTAGAAGTTTTTAAAGTAGATCCTAAACTTAAAACTTCCATAGAAGATCTAAAAGAATTTAATCCAGAAACTATTTTTATTTGTGTGCCGACACCTATGCACAGTGATGGAATTCAAGATATATCAACATTAGAGCAAGTAGCTGAAGATTTAAAAAAAAATAATTTCGATTCACTAGTTGTTCTTAAAAGCACAGTTCATCCAGGAAATATAAACGATATAAAAAAAATTATTCCTTCATTAGTTTATAACCCAGAGTTTTTGAGAGAGAAACATGCCTATGAAGATTTTATCAATTCAAACCTAATAGTTTTTGGCGGCAATAAAGAATCTTCGAATAAAATAGCACAAATTTATTTAAAACATACTAAATGTGTTAACAAAGATTATATTTTTACTGATCTTATTACCGCTTCACTTCTAAAGTATGCAATTAATTCCTTTCTGGCATCCAAAGTAATTTTTTTCAATGAATTTCATGATTTGTTTAATGCTGTAAATACAAATGAATCATGGACAAATTTTATTAATTATCTCTCAAGAGATACTAGGTTGGGCAATTCGCATATGAATGTACCAGGTCATGATGGAAGATTTGGTTTTGGAGGAGCATGCTTACCAAAAGATGCAAACGCAATCACTGAATATGCATCTAAACTTAATGTTGAAATGAGCTTGATAAAACATGTTATAAATACAAACAATAAGATAAGAGCTTCATACGAAGATGTAACAGATCGTGAAGAGCAACAAAATATTAAATATAATGATGGAGAGGTAAAAAAATAGAATTATGAAAATAATAGTTGTAAGTGGTGGTTTTGATCCTATTCATTCTGGGCACATAGCATATTTTGAATCAGCAAAAAAGCTCGGCGATAAACTTATAGTCGCATTAAACAGTGATCAATGGCTTGTTGACAAAAAGGGCAAGTTTTTTATGACGTTCAATGAAAGGAAATCAATAATAGAGAACTTATCAATGGTAGATGATGTTATTGATTTTGAAGATGATGATGTTGGTAGTGCTACTAACGCCTTAATAAAAGTAAAAAAGATGCATCCTAGTGATGAGATTGCTTTTGCAAACGGAGGAGATAGAAGTAAAGATAATATATCCGAGATGTCTGTAGAGGGCGTAGATTTTTTATTCAGCGTTGGTGGAGATGATAAGAAGAACTCTTCATCATGGATATTAAAGAATTGGCAATATTATTATGAAGAAAGATTGTGGGGCTCCTTCTATAATTTATTTGAAGATGATCAAGTCAAAGTAAAGGAATTAGTTGTCGAGCCTGGTAAGGGAATGAGCTTCCAGAAACACTTTAAAAGACATGAGATTTGGCTTGTAAGTAAAGGCTCTTGTGTTGTCAACTATAGCAAAGATGATCCAGATAAAAAGGAAAATATTCAACTTAACAAATTTGATCATTATTTAGTTCCACTTGGGGAATGGCATCAAATAACAAATCCTTTTGATGAAACATGTCATCTTATTGAAATTCAATACGGTGAGGCCTGTGTTGAAGATGATATTGAAAGAACGGAGTATTATTCCCCAAAGTAAACAAAATATAATTAATGATAATTAAATTGAGATACAATACTCATCTTTTTATTTGGCTGGATGGCAGAGTGGTTATGCAGCGGCCTGCAAAGCCGTTAACGCCGGTTCGATTCCGGCTTCAGCCTCCAAAATATATTGGGATTTTATGAAGACTTATGCTTTAATTCCAGCAAGATCAGGCTCAAAAGGTGTGCCCGATAAAAATATAATGAAATTGAATGGACATCCTCTTTTGGGCTGGTCAATTGCGGCAGCTAAAAAGTCTAAACTAATTGATAGAGTGGTGGTATCGACAAATTCAAAAGAATATGCAGATATAGCAATAAGATATGGCGCAGATATACCTTTTATGCGACCAGATGAAATATCTGATGACACATCAACAGATTTTGAATTTGTTGAACATGCATTAAATTTTTTTAAAGATGAATCCATGGAGCCAAATTATATTGTTCATTTAAGACCAACAACACCAATTAGGGATCCATTAATTTTAAATGCTGCAATTAAATTAGCTCAAAATAGTGGAGAATGTAGCTCTTTAAGATCAGTTCACGAAATGTCTGAAACAGCATACAAAACACTTGAAATTGATGAGAGTAACTTTTTAAAACCTATCGGTGTTTCAAAAAATTTTAGACTTGATAACAATGCGCCTAGACAAGCCTTTCCTAAAACATATCAAGCAAACGGTTATGTTGATATTTTAGTAACTTCAAATATTAGAAGAAACAATAACATTCATGGCGATCACTCTATACCATTCTTGACAGAATATGCTGTTGAAATTGATTGCGTTGATGATTTCAAATATTTAGAATACACACTAGAACAAGATAGTAAACTTGATAAAATCTTTAAATAAAATATGTCGTCTCATACATTTTCAAGAAAATCTCAAACAGTGCCATTAATCAATACTAGAAATAGATTAATTCAAACTGAAATTCCTTGCAAAGGTACATACGACGTTTTAGAAAGACTAGATAAATATGAATCAAGATCAATGCACGGCCAACTTCCACTTGTGTGGGACTCGGCATCAAATTTTAATATTTTTGACGCCTCTGGAAATAAATTTATAGATTTTACTTCTGCTATATTCTTTTCAAATGTGGGGCACTCAAATAAAAGAGTTCTTGACTACATGAATATAGCTTTAGAAAAGCCAATTATGGGCTGCTATGCATATGGAAATGAAATAAGAGCCCAATATTTGGAAAAACTCATAGAATTTGCAGGACCAACTTTCGAAAAAGCTTTTTTAATGTCTGCTGGAACTGAAGCCACGGAAGCAGCTTTTAAATTAATGAGAATGAATGGGCAAGAAAAGAAAAAAAGAAAATTAGGAATAATTGCTTTCGAAAACAATTGGCATGGCAGAACCCTGGCAGCTCAGATGATGAGTGGTAATCCTAAGCAGAAAGAATGGGTTGGATATCACGATGAGAATATCCATCACCTTAAATTTCCCTATCCATGGGCTTTAAAAAAAGAATCCGGCGAAAGTTTTTTCAATGCACAACTAAAATCTTTAAATGATTTTGGCATAGACCCTTCAAAAGATATTTGTGGAATGATACTAGAGACCTTTCAAGGCTGGGGCGCAATATTTTATCCTCCTGATTTTGTTCAAGCTGCAGAAGATTATTGTAAAAAAAATGATGTACTAATGACGTTTGATGAAATGCAATCAGGATTTGGAAGAACAGGAAAAGCATTTGGTTATGAACATTATGATGTCAAGCCAGACTTATTATGTCTTGGAAAAGGCATGGGTAACGGTTATCCAATTTCAGGCGTTGTTGGAAGCAAAGAGGTAATGGATCTGCCTGAGATAGGAAACATGAGCAGTACTCATTCTGCAAATCCTTTAGGTTGCTCTGCGGGGATGGCAGTAATAGATGAAATCATCGAATGTAATTTAATTGATGAGTCACATAGAAAAGGGCTCATCCTTCACAAAGGCCTTAATAAAATTAAAGATAACTCAAATGGGTTAATATCTGATGTTTTGGGCAAAGGAATGATAGCTTCAATTTTATTTCAAGATCCACAAAAAAGAACTCCTGAATCTAAGGTACCTTCAGAGATATCTGAGAAATGTATGCAAAGTGGATTATTGGTTGTCCATACAGGAAGAGAGTCAATAAAAATTGGACCACCATTAAATATTTCAGATGAAGCTTTGCTTGAAGGTATTTCAATAATTAATGAAATTGTTGGAGAATATTTATGAAATTAAAAAAAAATGACTCAATTAATGAAAATTACATCGATGTAATATATAACGAGGAAGTAAAACCATTAACAGATTATCCTTATAAACTATCTTCATATCTTATTGAAAAATTAGAAATTGCAAAGGAATCAAAACTACTCGATGTTGGTTGTGGCAGAGGTGATTTCTTAAATGGCTTTATCAGACATGGGTGTGCGGGTTATGGAGTTGATTTTACAAATGCTGCAAAAAAACATTGTCCAAATGCCAAATTATTCCAAGCTGACATAGAAAATAATGGTATGCCATTTGAAGATAATTATTTTGATATAATTTTTTCTAAATCTGTCATAGAACACTTTTACGACCCAGCTATATTAATTAAAGAATGTAAAAGATGCCTCAAGCCTGGTGGTTTAATAATCGTAATGGCTCCATCTTGGGAGCACAACTATAGAATTTATTTTGAAGACTATACTCACAGAACACCTTTTATGAAAAGTTCGTTGAGGGATATTTTGGACATGCATGGATTTTGCAACATTAGTGTAAGTTTCTTCAAACAGTTGCCATTATTATGGGGTAAATGGAAATTAATCTTTAATCCAATTTCATTCTTAACACAATTGTTAGCACCAAGATTCCTTAGTAACAAGTTTAAATGGGTTAGATTTTCAAGAGAAGTGATGTTGTTAGGCATTGCAACTAAGCCAGAATGATTACTCTAAGACACGTGGGCTTAATAGTGAATAGCATTGAGAAATCTCTTAGTTTATATGATTCTATTTTTGGATTTAAACCAAAAATCGATCAAGTTGAATCAGGAGAATTTTATGAACATTTAACTGGTATAAAAAATGGTGTTGCACGAACTTGTAAATGCTATGCTGAGAACGGATCATGTATTGAGTTAATTGAATATGTGTCACATGATCCCAAGAATAGAAATAAGGGACTTTTATCCTCAGGATTTAATCATATAGCCCTTAATATATCAAACTTGGAAGAAGTAGAAAAAAAACTAAAAAATCTTGACATTAATTTTATTAATCCACCAAAATTTAACGACACTAAAACCGCAAAAGTTGCTTTTTGTGAAGATTTTGAAGGAAACTTAATCGAACTAGTTCAGGTATATGAATAAGGTAGCTTTTGTTCAAGGCAGATTAGTAGACTTAATTGATGGCAAAATTCAGGCATTTCCAAGAGATGATTGGGAAAAAGAATTAAAAATTGCTGCAGAAAACAATATTAATTTCATTGAACTAACCGTAGATTTAAAAAATATTTGGGAAAATCCTATCACTAGCAAAATTGGTCAAGAATATTTGAAAGGAAAACTTTCAAAAGCAAAAATAAATCCCTTAGCATGCACTGCTGATTTTATTATGCACAGCCCACCATGGTTTGGAGGAATAGATAATTTCAACCAAATGAAATTTATAACTGAAGAAGTTATTTATGGATTAAGTAATCTTGATTGTAAAATTATTGTGATACCTTTTGTCGATCAGTCTTCTATAAAAAACATTAACCATCAAATAGCTATTGATTTCTTAAAATCTCTTACAAAAGTATTAGAAAAAAAAGAAATAAAAGTTGCAATTGAAAGTGATTTTGAGCCAAAAAAGCTGAAGTCGTTTATTGATGAACTGCCAAGTGAGTTATTTGGTATTAATTATGATATTGGAAACAGCGCAAGTCTAGGCTATGATTTATATGAGGAATTTGATTCATATTTTGAAAGAATAATTCATATTCACATAAAAGATAGGATCTTAAATGGAACAACCGTTCCGTTAGGTGAAGGCAACGCTAATTTAAAAGATTGCTTTAAAATTCTTAGGAAAGAGAAATATGAAGGTAATTTTTCTATGCAAACTGCAAGAGATCCCTCAGGCATGCATGTCCAAGCAATGTTAAGATATATTAAAATAATAGACGAACTTTTGGATATATGATTTTGAAGAAAGATTTTAAGCAGAATGTTTTAATTACTGGATCAACTAGCGGCCTAGGATATTATTTATCAGAATTATTTATTAATGATAATTATAATGTTTTTATAAATGGATCTTCAAAACCTAAATTAGAAAGAGCAAAAAAAAAGCTGGAAGTTGATGGTTATGCTTGTGATGTTACCAAGCCAAATGAATGTTCAAAACTCATAAATAATGCTAGAAAATCATTTGGAAACATTGACATCATTATTTGTAATGTTGGCTCAGGATCCTCTGTTCCTATTGGCAAGGAAGATCCAAAAGAATGGAAGAGGATGTTCGACTTAAATTTATTTTCAACAATAAATACAATTGATGCATTTTTAAAAAGTCCACAAAAATCTCCGTCATCAGTTATTTGTATATCATCTATATGTGGACACGAATATGTACCTGGAGCTCCAGCAACTTACTCAGTTGCTAAGTCCGCACTAAATACATACATAAAAGTCTATTCAAAATATCTAGAGGGGCAGAATATTAATCTAAATGGTTTAGTTTGTGGAAACATTTTATTTAAAGGTTCGGTTTGGGATAAAAAAATGAGACTTAATAAAAATATAAAATCATCTTTAATGAAAGATGTTCCTGTAAAAAGATTTGCTAAGCCAGATGATATTTATAGAGCAATAAAATTATTTACAAATAAAAAGAATTCTTTCATGTCAGGCTCTCTATTATTAATTGATGGCGGTCAAACGAGATCAATATAAAAATGACATCAATATTTAAAATTAATGGATTAGTTGTGATAACTGGAGCAGCAGGTTTATTGGGGGAGCAACATGCAAAAGCAGTCCTTGAACATGGTGGTTCAGTTGCGTTAATCGATATTAATAAACAAAAGCTACAGGCATTAAAAAATAAACTTATAGATTATAAAAATGAAAATATTAATATTTTCGAGTGCGATATCACAGATAAAAACCAGGTTGAAAATGTTTTAAAAACAATAAATGAGGGCAAAAATAATATTGTTGGTTTAATTAACAATGCTGCTATTAATCCAATAGTAAGTCAGAGTTTGAATGATTCAAATGAACTCGAGAATTTTAATCTTGACAATTGGGACCTTGAGTTAAATGTTGGCGTAAAAGGTGCCTTAATATGTACAATGATTTTCGGAAGCAATATGGCTAAAAATAAATACGGTTCAATTATAAATATTTCGTCTGATCTTGGGTTAATTGCTCCTGACCATAGAATTTACAATAACAAAAAAAGTATTTCAAAAAATTATAAACCAGTAACATATTCAGTAATAAAACATGCATTAGTTGGTTTAACCAAATATACTGCAACGTATTGGCATGAGCATGGAATAAGATGCAATACTTTACATCCTGGTGGGATAAGAGATGACCAAAATTCAGATTTTCTGAGCAAAGTATCAGAATTGATACCACTTGGAAGGATGGCAAATAAAGAAGAGTATAGAGGCGCTGTTGTATTTTTACTTTCAGATGCATCATCGTATATGACTGGTTCATCAATGGTCATAGATGGCGGAAGAACTATTTGGTAAACATTAAGGAAATGATGTGAGTATTAAAGATAGGTTGAAAATTCGAGCTGAAATAATAAGTTCAAACCATGATTTTTTTGTGAGCTCAATAAATGATGTTTCATCAATTATTACAAATTCTCTGACTAAAAATAAAAAGTTGATGTTTTGTGGAAACGGAGGTAGTGCTGCAGAAAGCCAGCATATGGCAGCAGAATATTGCGCCACCCTAAATCACAAAAATTTTAGATCAGGATTTGCTGCAATGTCATTAACTGTTGATACTTCATTTATAACAGCTTGGTCAAACGATTTTGGATATGAAGATGTTTTCTCTAGACAGGTTGAGACATTGGGAAATGAAGGGGATATTCTCTTTTGCTATTCAACAAGCGGAACAAGTAAAAATGTTTTGTCCGCAATATCTATGGCAAAGTCGTTAAATATAAAAGTGATTCTTTTTACAGGAAATAATAAAGATATTGAAATTAAAGATACTTGTGACTATGTTTTCTTTGCTCCCTCCTCAAACACAGCAATTATTCAAGAGATTCATACCATAATAGGCCATGAAGTATGTCTTAAAGTTGAGGAAAATTTAATCAAACTTTAAATATTTCATGTATTCAGCACTTTTTTTAGACAGAGATGGAGTTATTAACATCGATTATGGATATGTGCATAAGAAAGAAGATTTTATTTTTAATGATGGTATTTTTGACCTTGTTTCCTTTGCAATATCAAAAAAGTATTTAGTAATTGTTATCACTAATCAAGCAGGCATTGGAAAGGGTTTATACACAGAGAAAGATTTTAATGAACTTACACAATGGATGTCAGAGATGTTTATTCAAAATGGTGGAAAAATTACAAAAACATATTTTTGTCCTTTTCATGAAGACGCAGTTATTGAAAAATATAGAAAAAAAAGTAAGTACAGAAAACCTTCGCCGGGAATGATTTTAAAGGCTTGTAGGGAATTTAATATTGATCCAAAAAAATCTATTATTGTTGGAGATCAAATGTCTGATATTGAAGCAGGAATAGCTTCAAATATTGGAAAATCGATCTATTTTGGCTTAAAAAATTGTAATCATGCTTATAAGTCAGTAAAAAAACTTTCTGATATTAAAGATGAATTAATATTCTAAATCTTAATATATGCATTAAAATGATCATAAAAAATATTATATTTTCTTTTAGTTGCTTGCATAAATAAAATTAAATCAATATGAATAATTTTACGATCCAAAAAACAGAAACAATTAAGACTGCATTAGAAAAAATAGAATCTAATGGAGATGGAATAATTTGCATTGTTAATAAATCCAATAAACTTATTGGTATAGCGACTGATGGTGACATAAGAAGAAAACTTTTGGATGGAATCACCCTAGATGAACCCATAAGTTCATGTATGAATGCGTCATTTATTTCAGCATCAAGCAATGACTCAAGAGAAACTCTGCTAAAACTTCTCGATAATGGAGCTAAAGCAATTCCGTTGGTAGATGACAATAAAGCATTGTTGAAGTTAATAACACGAAGCAACTTACCAATCTCAGGCGAAAAGAGAAATTTTGCTCGTTCTAAAGCACCAGTTAGAGTAAGTTTTGGAGGAGGTGGATCAGACTTAACACACTTTTTCTCTAAATCAAATGGCGCGGTAATTAACGCAACAATTTCTATATATTCTCATGCATTTCTTAAACAAAGAAGTGATAAAAAAGTTATTATTAAATCTAGAGATTTAAATGAAGTTATAGAAGAAGATAGCCTTGATATAGCCTTGAAAAAAAAATCTAATTTAAATTTAATTCAATCAATAATAAAATTAATAAGTCCTGAATATGGTTTTGAACTAGAGATATATTCAGATTTTCCATCAAACTCAGGTCTTGGAGGCTCCTCTGCTATATCTGCTGCAGTTCTTGGTTGCTTTAACGAATTTAGAAAAGATCCATGGGATACGTATGAACTATCTGAGCTTGCTTTTCAAGCAGAAAGATTAAGCTTAAATATTGCTGGAGGTTGGCAAGATCAGTATGCATGTACTTTTGGAGGATTTAATTTTATAGAATTTAATAAAGATAAAAATATTATTCATCCTTTAAGAATTCAAAAATCAACTAAATTAGAGTTAGAGGAAAATCTTATCTTATGCGATACGGGTATTTCTCATAATTCTGGAAATATTCATAATGATCAAAAACAGAGTATGCAAAATAAAGATATAGATAGTTTGGTTAAAAATAATGTAGATTTAACCTATGAAATTAAAAATCAATTATTAAGAGGAAAATTAAATGATTTTGGTATTTCAATGGATAAAGCCTGGGAAAATAAAAGAAGATTTAGTAAAAGCATATCTTCATCTGAAATTGATAATATATATAGTGAGGCAAAGAAAAGCGGAGCTATTGGGGGTAAGCTATTAGGAGCTGGTGGAGGTGGATTCTTTTTGTTCTATGTAGATCCATCCAAGCGTCAAAAAGTATTGAAAAAACTTGAAAAAATGAACTTAAATATATTCAGATTTATTTTTGATGACCTTGGATTGCAGTCCTGGAAGACTAGAGAAGAATGACAACACTAAGAGTTATATTATGAAAATTGGAGAACACTCAATAGGTGAAAATAGGGTATATGTAATAGCTGAAATAGGAAATAACCATAATGGAAATTTTGATAGAGCTATCAATATGATCGATGAAGCAAAAGATGCAGGAGCCGATTGTGTAAAATTTCAAATGAGACACTTAAATAAAGTCTATAGAAAGAAGACATTACTAAAAGATAGTGAGGATCTTGGAACAGAATATGTAATAGATTTATTAAATAGATTTGAATTACCAAAGGACCAACATAAAAAATTATTTGAATACGCAAAAAGTAAAAATATTACATACTTGTGCACACCATGGGACACTGATAGTGTCAACTTCCTTGACAATATGGGTGTGGAAGCATTTAAAGTTGCATCAGCAGACTTAACAAATTTACCGCTCATAAAATCTCTTATAGATACTGCTAAGCCTTTAATCTTATCAACAGGAATGAGTACGGAAAGTGAGATTCATAAAACTGTTTCGTTTCTTTTAAAAAACTCAGCAAAATTTGTCTTATTACATTGTAATAGCACCTATCCAGCCCCACTTCATGACATTAACCTAAAATGGATTAATCAGCTTAAAAAGATTCATAAATATGTTGGATATTCTGGTCATGAGAGAGGCATCAATGTTTCTTTAGCTTCAGTTAGTTTTGGTATTTGTGTCTTAGAAAGACATTTTACCCAAGATAGGAATATGGAAGGACCTGATCACGCAGCAAGTTTAACTCAGTCTGAATTTAAATTGATGGTCGATGGAATAAGAGAAATTGAGAGTGCTTTAGGAGGTTCAAAAAGAAAACTGTCACAAGGCGAGATGATAAATAGAGAAAATTTAGCAAAAAGTTTAGTTGCGTCAAGAAGCTTAAAGAAAGGAGAGATTCTTAAGGCTGATGATATTAAAGTCAGAAGTCCTGGACAGGGTCTTTCACCTCAACATTTTGAAGAATTGGTAGGTATAGAAGTTCGACATGATATGCAGGAAGAAGATTTCTTTTTTATGAGTGATATAGAAAATACTCGAATAGAACCAAGAGATTACACATTTTCTCGCCCATGGGGAGTGCCAGTAAGGTATCATGATTTTAATGAATATAACGATAAAATATCTCCCGATTTATATGAGTTTCATCTTTCATATTCTGACATGGAATTAGATATTTCTAAATTTCTAAATGGAACATATAAAAATGACTTTGTTGTTCATGCACCTGAGCTTTTTGAAGGGAGCATGTTACTAGATCTTGCAACTCCTGATAATCAATACAGAAATCAATCAATTAAATATATGCAAGAAGTAATTGATATTACAAAAAAATTAAAAACTTATTTTCCAAAAACAATTAGACCTATGATAGTTACAAATATTGGAGGTATTTCAATGGACTCAAATCTTCCTGATGATCAGGTAAATGAAGGGTACGAAATATTCAAGAACAGTTTAAAAGAATTAGATTTATCTGGCGTAGAAATTATTCCTCAAACAATGGCACCTTTTCCATGGCATTTTGGTGGCCAGAGATATCAAAACCTATTTGTTCATCCTCATGAAATTGTAGAGTGGTGCAAAAAGCTAAACCTTAGAATGTGTTTTGATATATCACATTCATTTTTGACTTGTAATCACTTTGGTTATGATTTTTATGAATTTTGTAAAGAAGTTGCGCCTCATAGTGTTCATTTTCATCTGGGGGACGCATATGGAGTAAATGGAGAAGGCTTACAAATAGGAGAAGGAGAAATAAACTTTGAATTATTGGGAAAAATATTAAAAACATCATGTCCTGACGCATTCTTTATCCCAGAGATTTGGCAAGGTCATAAAAATGGTGGTGAGGGATTTTGGATCGCACTTGATAAATTAGAAAAGACATTACAATAATTATCTTGATGTGATAGGAGCACAATCTATGGGAAAAATCTTTAATTTGCTTGAGTCTTTAGAATTAACCTCTAAAAATACAGCCGAAATCTTTTCAGAATCTACTAGAGATGTAGAAAACCTGAGAGTATTTAAGGATTCAGTATCAGATATTATTTTTATTGATGATTTCTTTGTAGGTGATGATGTATATATCGAAGGTCAATATAGAGAAGAAGAGGCAACAGCTCAATCTGCATCAATTGAAGATATTGCAGATAATAAAAGAAGGGCATCCGATTTTTTTAATCTTTATAAAAATAAAATTATTTGCGATTTTGGTTGTGGACAAGGCACCTTTTTAACAAACACTATTAATGAAACTAAAAAATCTATTGGAATAGAAGTTCAAGACAATTATCTGCAAGAGCTTAATAAGAATAATATTGATTGCTATAGAGATATTGCTAATCTTGATGATCATTCAATAGATTCTTGCTTTCTTTTTCATGTTTTGGAACATTTTGAAGATCCCATACATCATTTAGATTCAATTAAAACCAAATTAGTGGAAGGTGGAAAAGTTGTTATTGAGGTTCCCCATGCAAGAGATCTTTTAATTAAAAATCTTAAAATTCAAGAGTTTATTGACTTTACTTTATGGTCTCAACATTTAATTTTACATACAAGAGAGTCTTTAGAAAAATTTCTTTCAGCAGCGGGTTATAAAAATATTAAAATTTATGGTGTTCAAAGATTTTCTATTGCAAACCATTTGCAGTGGGCCACAAATAAAATACCAGGTGGACATAGAGGCGAGCTTGCATATATAGAAGAACCTGAATTAGTAATGGCATATCAGGAAACTCTTAATAGAATTGATGCAACAGACACATTAATAGCTATTGCTAATAAATAACAATTAACTTTAGACTATTTTAGTACCAGATCATTTACTGAAATTGATTTAATTATTATAAAAATAAAATATAATAAGTTACCTATCAGCCCGGGTGGTGGAATTGGTAGACACAAGGGACTTAAAATCCCTCGCCAGCAATGGCGTGCCGGTTCAAGTCCGGCCTCGGGTACCAATCTAATTTAGATATATTATTGAATTAATATATAGCTTATTTTAGTCAATTAACTTTTTGGCACTTTCAAACATAGTCGCATCCCTGCAACTATTAATAAAATAAGATAATTCATCGTTAAGAAAGCTTTTACTAAAATCTTCAGGCACAACTAGAAAATCAAAACAATAAAAAGAATCTGCAGTTAATTGATAAAATAATATTTTTTTAATGAAAGCTATATCATCTATTTGGTAGTTCCCATGATAATTACCTAAATTGTCATAAATAAATAAATTCGAGTAACCATAATTTTTTAAATCAACTAGCGAATTAATACAGTCTTCAACATAATTTTTATTTTGTATTGTAAATACCTCAAACATTATCCATGGCATATTGTTAGTAATAGTATGCTTTGCACCTTTTAAAACTTCAAAATCATATCCATCAGTATCTATTTTGATGATATTGGGCTTTTTTAAATTTTTTAATTCTTTTAACATTGAATCAAGAGTTCTTTGTTTGATTGGCTCGCCATTATCATTAAGATTTATGAACGCAGTTCCACTTTTTTCAACAAATGCATTATTTGAAAATTCATCTTTTGATGAGCAAATCTCATAAATTATTTCAACTCTTTCATCTGATTTCCAATTTAAATCTAAGTATTTGGAGAACTTAACATGTGGCTCAATTGCCAAAAATTTTGATTCAATTTTGTTATGCGAATCAAATAGTGCAAGAGTATCGCCGACGTTTGCTCCAACATCTACACAACTTATTTCAATATTATTTTTGTCAAAAAAGTTTGCAATTCTTATAGGCAAATTATCGTAATGCGTGAAGGATGATATATAGTCTGGAACAGCATGTGACAAAGGAACTATTATCTTTTTACCATTGATTACGTAACTAGTTTTTGGATCTGAAAAAACAGTAATCAATATGACCCTAACCAAACCCCAAATTCTTTTCATGAAACCTTTTGAATTTGAATGTTGTTGTGTAATAAATGAAAGCATGTACTTATTTAACCAAACGAAAGTTTTTAGTAATTTTAATTTTTTCGATTATATATTATTTTGATAATTATTGTGTTTTGTTAAATTAGTCTGAAATTATAGGGTGTGGCTATATGTGTTAAAAAAAATATATAATTAACACTATGGAAAACAATAACCATAAAAATACTGCTTTAAATTATGACGCAGAGATTGATTTTAAGGAATTATTTCAAATAATTTGGGATTCTAAAATTCTTGTTTCCTCAATAACATTTATTTTTATGGTAATTGCCATTTTATATAGCCTTCTTCAACCAAATATATATCAATCGAATGCACTTTTAAGTCCAATGGAAAGTCAAGGTGGATTAAGTAGCGCTCTTGGAAATTACAGCGGAATTGCAACAATTGCTGGAATTAATATCCCATCTCAGGATAGCGATAGCAATGCTGTAAAATCAATAAAAAAATTAAATAGCCTCAGTTTTTTTTCTGAAAATATTCTACCAAATATTTTTCTTCCAGATCTCATGGCAATACAATCTTGGGATTCTGTCTCTAATGTCAATAGTTATGACGAAGATATCTATGATGCTTCCAAACAAACATGGGTCAGAGATTATCAATATCCACAAAATCAGATACCAAGTGCACAGGAAGCTTTCAAGATTTTCATGAAAGAGCATCTTAGTGTTGATAAAGATATTGATACCGGCTTTGTTACTATCTCCATAAAACACCAATCACCATTTGTAGCAAAAAATTGGACTGAGGTAATTGTTGATCAACTTAACGATTTTTATAGAATAAAAGATAAGGCAGAAGCAGAAGCTGCTATTGCTTTCCTTAACATGCAGATTTCTCAAACAAGTTATTCTGAAATTAAACAAGTCATCGCAGAGTTAATTCAACAGAAGACCCAGCAGTTAGCTTTAATAGAAGTAAGTAAATTTTATGTATTTGAATATTTAGATCCTCCTGCTGTAATGGAACAAAAATCAGAACCAAACCGGATGTTAATTTGTCTGTTTGGAATTTTTTTAGGAGGATTTATAGGAATCTTAACAGTTATACTTAGGCACTATGCTTTTAAAAATGACTCTTATAAAACTTAACATTAAATATCTAGAAATTTAAATGAAGAAAAAGGCTCTTATCACTGGAATTACAGGACAAGATGGTTCATATTTAGCAGAACTTCTTTTAGGCAAGGGATACGAAGTTCATGGTATAAAAAGAAGATCATCTTTAATAAATACTGAAAGAATTGATCACATATATCAAGATAGACATTTGGATGATTCTAATTTTTTTCTTCATTATGGAGATTTAACTGATAACTTAAATCTTTCAAAATTAATTGGAACCATTCAACCAGAAGAAGTATATAATTTGGGTGCACAATCTCATGTTGCAGTAAGTTTTGATTTGCCTCAATATACTGCTAATTCAGATGCTTTAGGAACTCTAGCTTTGCTGGAAGCAATTAGATTCAACAATCTAGAAAACAAAACAAGATTTTATCAAGCATCTACTTCGGAATTATATGGAAAAGTTCAAGAAATTCCTCAAACTGAAAAAACACCTTTTTATCCAAGAAGTCCATATGCAGTTGCTAAACTTTATGCATATTGGATTGTTGTTAATTACAGAGAAGCATATGATATTCATGCCTCTAACGGGATATTGTTTAATCATGAAAGTCCAAGAAGAGGCGAAACTTTTGTTACGAGAAAAATAACCAGAGCAGTTGCAGCTATTGAAAGAGGTATCCAAGATAAGTTATATCTAGGAAACTTAAATGCTAAAAGAGACTGGGGGCATGCCAAAGATTATGTTGAGATGATGTGGATGATGCTTCAAATGGAACAACCTGATGATTATGTTGTAGCAACAAATGAAACTCATGAGGTTAGAGAATTTGTATCGCTTGCTTTTAAAGCTGTTAAAAAAGACATTATTTGGGAAGGAGATGGCGTCAATGAAAAAGGAATTGATAAATCAACAGGTAAAGTTTTAGTTGAAGTTGATCCAATGTACTTTAGGCCAACAGAGGTAGATTTGCTTATTGGAGACTCCTCCAAGGCAAAAGAAAAGCTTGGCTGGGAGCCTAAAATTAAATTTGAAGATCTCGTGACAGAAATGGTTGAAAGCGATTTAAAGAGAGTTTAATTTAATCTGTTTTGTCTTTTTATAAAAATAGTCTGTATACCCTTTTTTCTCATATATTTATTGTTGCGCAACCAATAATAATAGTTCCTTTACTTATAAACTTATCTTCTCAGGAGCTCTATGCAGAGTATATTCTTTTGTTATCTTTTCTTGGAATAGTATCAGGTATTTCATCGCTTGGGTTCGATGTCTCATACAAGAGAAGGTATCCGACTTTACAGGTTTCTAAAGAAATTTACTCAAGACAAGACTTATTTTTTACACAGTTTTGGTTTCATTTATTTTGTTCTTTAATTTTTGCTATTTTTTGTTTTTTTTGTATTTTCTTAATGGTAGGTTCTTTCATAACCTTTGGCTATGAAGAAATATGGATTGTTCCAGTATATGTTCTAGCAAACACTTTTTTTAATCAATTTGTGAGCTATGCAAGATATTCAAACAGGTTAGGTTTTCATAATCTTTTATTATCACTCAACCCTGTTCTATTTATTTCTACAGTTTTTTACTTTTCTTCAATATTTGAAATTACACTTTTATCATTGTTTTTGATTCATTCTTTAAACCTATTTACATTAGGCATAGCAGCAAGCTTATATGTATTTAGTGATTTGGGTTTTAAATTTAGATTTCCTAACTATAAAAAAATAAAATTTGAATTGGTTATTGGATTTCCATTTTTGCTAACTTACATAGTTGATTCATTAATAATATCTTCTGATAGATATTTAATAGCATTTATAATTAACCTTTCATCTGTATCTTATTATGTTCCAGCTTATATCATTGGGAGTCTGCCAATTTTAATTGCTAGAGTTTTGGGTGTTGTTTTGCCTCAAATATTATCATTATGTGTAGACAAGAATTTTGATGAACTTGGAAAAAGCCTTATCAAACAATCTAAATTAATATTTTTAGTTATTTCTATTCCTTTTTTTCTTGGTAGTATTATTGTTGGTAATGAGGTTCTCACTATTTATACAAATTCAGAAATTGCCAAACAAGGTTATATAGTTTTATCAATAATTTCGTTTTCTTCAATATTCTTTGGTTTGTTTATTATCAATTCGAATATTTTATTTGTTAGGCTAAAAACAAAAGAGTTATTTAGAGTAAATTTATGGATGTTTTTTATTAATTTCATTTTTAATTTAATTCTTCTGTATACATTTAAAGATATTAATTATGCAGCTTTGGTAACTTTATTTAGTTATATTTTTGGCCATATATTTTTATGCAATTTAATTCTTAATGATTCTTTATATTTTAAGACACTTTATAAAGATATCTTAAGAATTTTGTTTTCAAGTTTTACGGCAGTATTTGTTTTAATGATGCTTCAATCATTATATGACCAAGGAAGCATTTACTTAAATATATCAATAACTGCCGCTATATACTTTGCAATGTTATTAATTTTCTTTTACAAAAGACTAAAAGACTCCTTTAAAAAGTTAGATGAATTAAAAGTTTTATTTAAAGCTTAACTTTAAAATTTATATAAAAAAACCTATTAGACAATATTTGAGAATTTGGCTAAGTTTCTTTTAAAATGAGTGATACAATAACCAACTTTATCAATACTAGGGGCATGTAATGAAAATCGCAGAAAATATACATAGAACATGTTGTAGATTGTGTGGCTCGAAATTATCCGAAAATATTATCGGCTTGGGGGATCAATATATAAATGATTTCCTAGATGATTTGAGCCAAAAAGGAAGAAATGGTATTTGTCCTCTTGATATAGTTCATTGTGATAATTGTGATTTATATCAATTAAGTCATACAGCACCACAAGAATTATTATATTCGAGACATTATTGGTATAAATCTGGAATAAACAACACTATTACAAACGATTTAAAAAATATTGCAAACCTTGGAGTTGAGCTTGTAAACATACAAAAATCTGATGTTTTTTTAGATATTGGAGCAAATGATGGAACGCTCTTAAGTAATCTTAGAGATAAATGCACAACCGTTGGATGTGAGCCTGCAAGTAATTTGGCTAGTGAACTTAAAACAAACTGTGATTATCAAATACATGATTTTTGGAATCAAAAAAATTACGAAGATCTTGGAGTTGGTAAAGCAAAGGTAATCACTGCAATTGGAATGTTTTATGATATGGAAGATCCAAATCAGTTTATTGCAGATGCTGCAAAAGTAATGCATGAAGATGGTATTTTTATTGCTCAGTTGATGACTTTAAAGCCAATGCTTGATAACAAAGATCTTGGAAATATATGTCATGAACATCTCGAATATTACACGTATAAATCATTGGTATTTTTATTTGAAACCAATGGGCTAGAGATATATAAAATTGAAGAGAACAAAATCAATGGCGGTAGTTATAGAATATTTGCTAAGCATTTAGATAAAGGAAGCATTGATTATAATGAAAATATTACAAGACAAGATGTTATAAATTTTCAAAATGATGTTGATAAAATTAAACATGATATTCAAGCTTTAGTAAAAGGTTATCAAAAAGATGGTAAGAAAATATATGCTTATGGAGCCTCAACGAAAGGGAATGTTATATGTCAGTATTTTGGATTAACTAGTAAAGAAATTATTGCTATCGCCGATAAAAATCCTGCAAAACATGGCTTATTTTCATTAACCGACATTCCAATTATATCTGAAGAAGAGGCCCGTAAAGATGCAGATGTTTTTGTAATTCTTCCTTATGGATTTACCGAAGAGTTCATAATAAGAGAACGAGAATGGGTTATGAATGGTGGCACTCTTGTCAGCCCATTACCTGAATTAAGAGTGATAACAAAAGATTATTATGATTCTTGATAGTGACTTGTACAAAAAAGTAATGGAAAACATGCCGGTGGTTTGTGTAGATGCCGTCATCATGAATGAGCTTGGTGAATATCTTCTAGTTAAAAGAAAGAACGAACCTTTAAAAAATAAATTTTGGATGGTAGGAGGAAGATTGCACAAGAATGAGTTAACAAATGATGCAATCAAAAGAAAAATTAAAGAGGAAGCAGGAATAGAGAATGGAGTAATAAAGTATCTTGGACATTTTGAAGAATTTTTTGAAAAGACTGAACAAAAGATCAAAGGTAAGTTTCATTCAATAAGTTTTGTTTATTTTGTTTTTGTTGATTCAAAATCTAATATAAAAATTGATAAACAAAGCTCAGAATACAAGTGGGTAAAAAAATTACCAAAAATTTTTGATAAATATTTACCATGGTTGGAATTTGAAAAGGTTATAAGAATATGAAAAAAGCGTTAATATTGGGCATAAATGGTCAGGATGGATCTTTTCTAGCTGAGCTTTTATTGAGCAAAAATTACGAAGTTCATGGTTTAGTTAGAAGAACTGCAAAAGATAACCTCCAAAATATAAAACATATTATTGAGAAAGTAACACTTCATTATGGTGATTTAGCCGATCCTGTATCAATTCAGCATGCCATTAATGTTTCGAACCCTGATGAAATCTACAATGAGGCTGACCAAGATCATGCAGGAATAAGTTTTAATATACCTTCATATAATTATGATGTAACAGGAGCAGCGGTAGGAAGAATCCTTGAAATTATTAAGAATACTAATTCAAATATTAAATATTTCCAACCCTTAACATCAAATATGTTTGGCAACATCAGCGAGACACCACAAAATGAAAACACACCCTTTTTTCCTTTAAATCCTTATGCATGCTCCAAAGTTTTCGCATATCATACATGCAGGATGTACAGAAATAATTATGATATGTTTGTTTCGTGTGCAATTTTCTATAATCATGAGTCGGAAAGAAGAACTGACAATTATGTAACACGAAAAATAACTAAATCAGCTGCAAAAATTTCACTTGGTCTTCAAGATGAGCTCGTTTTAGGAGATTTGTCTGCAAAAATAGACTGGGGATACGCTAAAGAATATATGGATGCAGCCTGGAACATTATGCAACAAGAAAATCCAGATGATTATATTATAGGCACAGGAATAGAAACTTCGGTCGAAGATTTTGTGGAACAAACATTCGATTATTTAAATTTGGATTCTAAAAAATATGTTAAATCATCAGCAAATCTCTTAAGACCTGCAAAAAATCTTTCGTTAGTTGCAGATTATTCAAAGGCTAAAAGTCATTTTGGTTTTGAACCCAAAGTACTAGTTAAAGATTTAATTAAAATTATGGTTGATCATGATTTAAATCAAAACCGGTGATGCAAATTGGAAATAACTTTTGTATTACCCACTTACAACAGAAAGGAGTATGTTGTTAGGGCAATATATTCTTGCTTAAATATTTCAAAAAAATCTCAAAAAATTAAGGTGCGAGTAATTGTTATTGACGGTTATAGTAATGATGGTGCATGGGAAAAATTACAAAAAGAATTTTCAAATAATGAATGCGTAAAATTAATTCAAGTTAACAAAGAAAAAGGCTTTCAAGAAACGGCCTTCCTTGGTATTAATCTAGTCGAAACAGAATATGTTACGTTTATGTACAATGATGATATTCTTTCAAGTTTTTATTATCAATTAGCAGAAAAAATGATTGATAAAAACCAAGATTTCATTATGGGTTATGGCTCAAATCTTCATGCTGACAAGGAATACGATTTTATAGAACCTACATTTATAGATATAAATCCTAAAAAGATAATATTAAATTATTTTGGTTTTTTTAGGAATCTTGAATATTCATCTCTGCCTGTTTCTCCAATAACATCAATTTCAAAAACCAAAGTTCTTAAGGAGTGGATAAATGAAGTAAGATTATTTGCTGAAAAATCAAATTTTAGGAATGAGCTATTCATTGGACAAAATATAGGGCCTGATCTAGTTTTATTTTTATTTAATTTATATAGACAGGGAGATTCAACCTTTTTTTGTAATTCAACAATTTCTCAATTAAGTTTTCATGAAGAATCAATGAGTATTATGTATGGCAAAACACCATTATCATCTGGATATTGGCTTTCAAGAATATGGTATTTCCATAAAATATTGAAAGAAGATCAAAAAACAAACATAAGTTTTATGGGAAGACTATCGGCATATATCCTTGTGAGCGGTTTCATGGTTATATTTTTAAACATCATTTCTAAAAAATTTGATTATGCATTCGAAGGCCTAAAAGAAATTTTAAATGTGATTTTTATTTCAATTAAAAAGAATTTCTTTTTAATGACAATAATTTTTGTACCAATAGTTATAATGAATAGACTTTTTAGAGATAAATCAAAACTGACACCAAGCTAACTTAAAATATATGAATAATAAAATGTATTTTGAAAATAAAAAAATCTGGATCGCAGGCCATAATGGTATGGTTGGCAGGGCATTAGTAAGAAACTTTGTAAAACACGAAAAACTAGAAATAATAACTGCACCAAGTTCTGAGCTTGATTTGCGAGACAAATCAAAAGTAGAGGAATTTGTAAGGAAAAATAGTCCTGATATTGTAATTATAGCTGCTGCAAGAGTGGGTGGAATACATGCAAATGATACTTATCCTGTAGATTTTATTCAAGACAACATATCAATAGCTCAAAATATAATGAAATCCTGTCATCACAATGATGTTGATAAAATTATCAACCTTGGTTCGTCATGCATTTATCCTAAATTTGCAGAGCAACCAATTGAAGAAGATTCTTTATTATCTGGTAAGTTAGAGACAACTAATCAATGGTATGCAATTGCAAAAATTACTGCTGTTAAACTATGCCAAGCCTATAATAAACAATTTAATAGATCATATGTTTCAGTTTTGCCAAGTAATTTATATGGCCCATATGACAATTTTAATTTAGAGACTAGCCATGTCATGCCTGCGCTAATGCGAAAGGCACATGAAGCAAAAGAAAATTCGTCACCGTCATTGTCAGTTTGGGGTTCTGGCAAACCTTTAAGAGAATTTTTGCATGTTGATGATCTAGCAGAAGCTATTGAAAAAATCTTAATAAGCTTTGAAGGCGAGGTAATTAATGTTGGTTCAAATGATGAGCTTTCAATAATGGATCTTAGTAATATTATAAAAGACGTAGTAGGATTTAAGGGTGACATTATTTTTGATTCTTCTAAACCTGATGGGACCCCAAGAAAAAAATTAGATAATTCTCAGCTTGAAAGCCTTGGTTGGTCGCCAAAAATTGATCTTAAGACAGGTATTAAAAATGTTTATGATTGGTTTTTGAACACAGAAGATAAAAGGTTCTAAAATTATGCTGTTATTATATATTGATATTAAAAGACTAGATTTAGTTTTAAATTTAAAAAAATGTAAACATGAAATACGTTGATAAAGTTACTAATGACTCAGGAGAAATACTCGCAATTATTCTGAGATCAGAGCATAAATCTAAAGGAATAGAATTTTTTACTCCTGACGAATTTCCTCAACAATTAGGGTATATGTTTCACAAAAAAGGGCATAAAGTTAAACCACATATGCATAACAAGGTTAAAAGACAAGTCAGCTATACATTCGAAGTTCTTTTTATTAAGTCAGGCAAGGTAAGGGTTGATTTTTATAATGATAATAAAACATTTCTTAAAAGTGATACATTAAATTCAGGCGATGTTATTCTGCTTGCTTTCGGTGCCCATGGATTTGAAATGCTTGAAGATGCCGAGATGATTGAGGTTAAACAAGGGCCATATGCTGGCGATGATGATAAAACAAGATTTGATCCTGAGTAGTATTTATGTCAAGTAAAAGAATTGTTCCAGTAAATACTCCGTTATTTATTGGCAATGAAAAAAAATATCTTAATGATTGTATTGATACTGGATGGGTTTCATCTGATGGATCTTATGTTAAGAAATTTGAAAAAGAATTCGCAAAATATATTGGTGTAGATCATGGAATTTCTGTATGTAATGGAAGCTTAGCAATTGATCTTGCTATAGCAGCTCTGGAACTAAAAGAAGGAGATGAAATAATATTACCCACATTTACTATCATTTCTTGCATATCATCAATAATACGCCTTGGATTAAATCCAGTTTTAGTCGATTGTTGTCCCGAAACATTTAATATGAACCCAGATGAAGTTATAAAAAAAATTTCACCAAAAACTAAAGCTATTATGGTTGTTCACATTTATGGATTGCCTGTAGACATTGATCCAATAAAAGAAATAGCCACTAAAAATAATATTAAAATTATTGAAGATTCTGCTGAGATGCATGGTCAAACATATAAATCAAAAAAATGTGGGTCTATGGGTGATATTTCTACATTTAGTTTTTATGCAAATAAACACATCACTACTGGTGAAGGCGGAATGGTATTAACTAGCGATGAGGAATTGGCCGAAAAATGTAAATACTACAGAAATTTATGTTTTAAAGCTGAAAGCAGATTTGTGCATGATGATCTTGGATGGAACTATAGAATGTCAAACATACAAGCAGCAGTTGGTCTAGCTCAGCTTGAATGTATTGACGAGTTTATATTAAAAAAGAGAGATATTGGAAAAAAATATCAAGATAGATTGAAAAATTTAAGCGAAATATTTCAGCTACCAATTGAGAAAAATAATTTTGCAGAAAATATTTATTGGGTATTTTCTCTAGTTTTAAAACAAGGACTTAATTTTTCATTAAAAGATATAACAAATTACTTATCTAGTCATGGTATTGGTAATAGACCTTTCTTTTGGCCTATGCATTTACAACCATATTTACTAAAACAAGACTATTTTAAAAATGAAAAATATCCTAACTCAGAATATATTGCTAAACATGGTTTTTATATACCTTCAGGTCTAGGTATTAATGATGATGACATAAATTTCGTATGCGATTTGATAGAAGAAGCTGTAAATGAATTAAGTTAAATCATTGTGTTAGAAAACAAGCAATATAATTATTTATCAACCTATTTAATAGTATCCATTTCATTTTTATTTGCTTTAATTATTGGCTCAGGTCTATATGGATATGGTCATGATTTTTATGAAGCGTATTATCAACCAAATTTAACGTGGGGAGGAATCTTTGATCAACTTGGATATAGGGTTGCAACATTAACTATTTATGGAGTGCATATAGGTGTTCATCTTGTAACTTTTATTTTAAGTATTTCTGCAGGTTTTTTAATAAGAGAACATATTAAATTTAAACAAAGTTATTCTTTAATTCTATTTTTATCATTGTATATTCTGGCAATTCATACATGGCCAATAATCATGTCAACAAGCAATGCAATGAGGCAAGGACTGGCAATGTCTTTAATATTCATGGCTCTTATTGCTAGCTCCCGAAAAAATTTTTATTGGATGATTTTATTTTCTGTATTATCTATCTTTATGCACAAAACAGGGCTTCTTTTTTTCTTGATAATTATTTTTTCAACAGTAATAAATTATTACAATGTAAGTTTGTCTTATAAAAGTAAAGTTTTTATTAACTTCTTTGTTGGATTAATTCTGCTTTTTTCTTCATATTACGCCTTAAATTTAATCGGCTTCATTTTTAGTGAAGAATCAAGAATTATTGGAGCTGACTTTAGATGGGCATTTGTTTCGATTGGCTTTATTTATATAACATCGTCGATATTCTATCCAAATATATTAAGCAATTCATTTAACTTAACGTTATATTATTTCAGCTTTATATCGCTATCTTTTTACATAAGTGGTTTAAACTGGCAGTATGAAAGGATGGGTATGATGATGTTAATTCCATATATTTTGTCATTTGGAATTTTGCTAAATAGATCATCTTACAAGATTTACCTAATTTTAACTTTTGTTGGATTGTTATGGTTAACAATCTTAACAGGCATGTATGGTTCTTTAAAATAAATCGCATTTTTATTATTTTTAAACCATTATAATTATCTATTTAAATGATCTACATAATAGTTCCTACATTTGATAGAGTTGAAGATACAAAGAATTTTTTAAATTCAATTCACAGAAGTGTTTCAAGTAAATACTTAGTTTTGCTAATTGATGATCATCCAAGCAATATTACTTTTAATACAATCAAAAAAAATAATGTTAAAGTACTTCCATCCAATGAAGAGCTTTGGTGGGTTGGGAGCGTCAATTTAGGAATAAAGAAATTATTGAATGAATATAACTTAAACGAAGATGATATTGTAGTTTTTGCAAATAATGATGTTCAAATAGAAAAAAAATCGTTTGAAATTCTTCTGAATGAGATTAAAAAAGATAATTATCAGATAATTCATCCAAGAACATTTGATCTTAATCAAATAGAAGTCTCTAGTGGAACAAAAATAATTTCTCTTTTTCCATACGTGACAAAACACCCAAAAAATTTTAAAAGAAAAAAAGTTGCTATAGACATGGGGACTACTAGATTTCTTATGATGGGTGGAGGTGTTCTCAAAAAAGTAGGCTATATCAATCAAGAACTTCTTCAATATGGTGGTGATAATGATTTTACCTTAACAGCAAAGAGATCTCATAATATTAAAACTCATATTATGAGAGATGCTGTTTGTGTTTTAGATGATTCTCAAACTGGAATTAAAAATCAAAATATTCCCTCATGCAAGGAATTATTTAAGAGTTTTAATTCCATTAAATCACCTAATAATATTAGATTTAGATATATTCTTTTTAAGAAACATTATGGCAAAGTTGCGTCATCTCTAATCACACTTAGTTTAACCATCAATACTATTCTAAAGTTTATTATAAAAAGATAATTTTTTTGCTAGTTCATGAATTCAATTAGAAACATTAATTAAAAGTTTTTAAGTGTCTATTAACTGTATTTTCAATTAATTTCACTATAAACTCTAAAAAATTTAGTATTTTAATTTAATGATTTTAAAAAATTATAAAATATCCATAATTGGCTTAGGATATGTTGGGCTTCCACTTGCAGTCGCATTTGCAAAAAAATATAAGGTAGTTGGTTTTGATATAGATGAATCTCGTATAAATCAGCTTAAAGAGGGAAACGATATAACGTTTGAAGTTGATGAAAGCTCCCTTGAATCCATTAAGACTAATATTACTTTCACAGCAAATATCAAGGATGCAGAGGACTGTAATATTTTTATAGTGACAGTGCCAACACCTATAGATAGTTCCAATAAACCAGATTTAACATATTTAATAGAATCATCTTTACTTGTTGGAACTGTTTTGAAAACTCAAGATATTGTTATTTACGAATCCACTGTTTACCCTGGAGTTACTCGTGATGTATGCGTTCCAGAATTAGAAAAATCCTCAGGCTTGGCATTCAATAAGGATTTTTATTGTGGATATTCACCTGAGAGAATTAATCCAGGAGATAAAAAACATACCGTTACAAAAATTCCAAAAGTAACTTCGGGATCGACTCCTGAAATCGCAAAGATTATTGATGAACTTTATAATGAGATAATTTCAGCAGGCACACATTTAGCTTCAAGTATTGAAGTGGCAGAGGCCTCTAAGGTTATTGAGAACACACAACGTGATGTAAACATCGCTTTAATAAACGAATTAGCAATGATTTTTGATCAAATGGGAATTGATACTAATGAAGTAATAGAAGCTGCCTCTACAAAATGGAATTTTATTAAGCTCAAGCCAGGATTAGTCGGCGGTCATTGTATCGGTATTGATCCTTACTATCTTTCATATAAAGCTGAGGAAGTTGGCTATTCACCTGATTTAATACTCACAGCAAGAGAGATAAATAACGGGATGAGTAGATTTATTGCAGAAAAGACAATTTCTGAATTATCAAAAGCAAGTAAAGCTGTTAAAGAATCAGAGATATTGATTTTAGGTTTTACTTTTAAAGAGGATTGTCCTGATACCAGAAATACAAGGGTAATTGACATTATAAAAGTTCTTGAAGAAGCTGGTGCAAACATAGATGTATATGATCCTTGGATTAGCATTCAGGAAAAAAATAAAGATTTTAAAAATATTGAGGACCCATTAAAGTCTACCAAAAAGTATGACGCTATTATTGTTGCGGTAAGTCATAAGATTTTTAAGACTTATACTGAAAAAGATTATTCTCGTATCTCAACGGATTCAAAAGTTATAATAGATATAAAAAATATTGTTGAAAATCCCAGTTGGAGACTTTAGCAAAATCATTTAAGTGAAAATAATTTTTCAAGCTAAAATTACTTCATAATGAGAATTATCTACTTACATCAATACTTTAAGCTGCCTAGTGAATCTGGTGGAACTCGATCTTATGATTTAGCCAATGGATTTTTAGATTTAGGCCATCAAATTGAAATAGTTACATCAACATCAGATCTTAAATATAAGTCTGGCAAACGCTGGAAAAAAATAGAGAAGAATGGATTGTTGATTCATTATATTTATTTACCTTACACAAATGATTTAAATTATTTCAAACGCTTAATAGTTTTTACCAAATTCTTATTTTCGTCGTCATTAAAATTACTTAGCTTAAAAGGTGATCTAACCCTAGCAACATCAACACCACTCACCATTGGTGTACCGGCATTATTAAAGAAATGGATCCATAAAACACCATTTATATTTGAGGTAAGGGATGTTTGGCCTGAAGTTGTTATTGCGATCGGAGCTGTTAAAAATAAAATTTTTATAAGAGCTTTATATATTTTAGAAAGTTTGATTTATAAAAATGCTAGTGTAATAGTGCCTTTGTCAGTTGATATGAAAAAATCAATTACTTCAAGGTATCCAAAACTCACTCCAAAAATAATTGAGGTTATTGAAAATATTTCAGAAATAGATAGATTTCAAAACCAGCATGAGAGCGATAAATTCCTAATAGAAAAAAAAATTGGATTTTTACCACGTTTCAGCATTTTATATGCTGGTACTTTTGGAAAAGTGAATGGTATTAATTATGTAATCAATTTAGCATCAAAAACATTATCTTTGGATCCATCAATTGTATATATTTTAATTGGTGATGGAGCTTATAAAAAAATCATTATAGCGGAAGCTCACAGGAAAGGTGTAATTAATAAAAATGTTTTTTTTCTTGATTCTGTATCCAAGTCAGAATTACCTCAATTTTATTTTGAATGCGATATTGGCAGCTCTTTTGTAATTCCAATTAAAGAACTTTGGTCAAATTCAGCAAACAAATTTTTTGATACGATTGCTGCTGGTAAACCAATTTTAATTAATCATAATGGTTGGCAGAAGGATATAATAAATGAAGAAAACATTGGTTACGTTCTACCAGCAACATTATCAGAATCAAGTATCATAGATTTTTTAAAATATACCTGTGATGATGTTTTAATAAAAAAACAAAATGAAAATGCTTTAAATTTTGCAAAAAAAAACTATTCTCGAGAAATAGCATTATCGAAATATAATAAGATATTCAATAAAATTTTTTGAAAAAGTTTACGATGTATAGAACATACATAAAAAGAATTATAGATCTTACAATAGCCTTTTTTGGCATATTGTTTTTACTACCAATTTTTTTATTAATCATATTAATTGTAAAAATTAATCTTGGCTCGCCAATTTTTTTTATACAGAAACGACCTGGACGTAATGGTAAAGTTTTCTATATCTACAAATTTAGAACGATGATTAATAAATTTGATAAAAACGGAAACATTTTATCTGATGAGAAAAGACTTACTAAATTTGGTAAATTTTTAAGATCTACAAGTTTGGATGAGTTACCAGAACTTATCAATGTAATAAAAGGAGACATGAGTTTGGTTGGTCCTAGACCCTTACTTTTAGAGTATTTACCATTGTATTCAAAAAGACAATCTATTCGTCACAAAGTAAAACCAGGCATAACTGGTTGGGCTCAAATTAATGGACGAAATGCAATTAGCTGGAATGAAAAATTTGAGCTAGATGTATGGTATGTCTATAATCTATCAGTTGGTTTAGATATTAAAATACTTTGGTTAACTCTGAAAAAAGTGATTTTGCGAAATGACATAAGCCACAACAATCATGTAACTATGAATAAATTTAAAGGCAATATGAAAAATGACTAAAAGGTTTTCTGATTGGAAGTATCCAGATATTAAAGAAGGAGAAACTACAAAGTACAATTGGCTGGTACAAAATTTAGATGGACTTATTTTAGGCAGAGAGACAGATATTGGAGCATTCTCATATATAAATGCCCTGAACGGTGTTGTGATTGAAGATAATGTTCAAATAGGATCTCACTGTTCAATATACTCTACATCTACAATTGATAATACAAGTGGTAAAATTTACTTGAAAAATAATTGCCGAATTGGAAGCCATACAACTATACTCCCTGGTGTTTCTGTTGGAAAAAATTCAGTCGTTGGAGCCCACAGTTTAGTTAATAAAGATATCCCAGATAATGTTGTTGCTTATGGTGTTCCAGCTAAGGTAATCAAAAAACTAGAAAAATAATGATTAAGCAATTTTCACCATGGCCATCTTATAGCGTTGAAGAAATAGATTGTGTCAAAGACGTATTGGCATCTAACAAAGTAAATTATTGGACTGGTGATCAGTGCCGCAAGTTTGAAAAAGAATTTGCAGCTTGGTCTGACTCTGAATATGCAGTTTCACTAGCTAATGGAACTTTAGCATTAGACATTGCTATTAAAGCCTTAGGAATTGGAGACGGAGATGAAGTAATTGTTACTTCAAGAAGCTACATCGCTTCAATTACATCTATAATAAATGCTAAGGCTACTCCAGTTTTTGTTGACGTTGATCCTTCAACTCAAAATATTACACCAAAAAATATAAATGCAGCTATAAATAAAAATACAAAGGCAATTATGTGTGTTCATTTGGCTGGATGGCCTTGTGATATGGATGAAATAAAGTCTATAGCAAGCGATAATGATTTATTTATTATTGAAGACTGTGCTCAAGCACACGGAGCAAAGTATAGAGGTAAACCGGTAGGATCAATTGGAGACATAGGTTGCTGGAGTTTTTGTCAAGATAAGATAATGACCACGGGTGGTGAAGGTGGAATGGTTACAACAAATAACAAATCTCTATGGTTAAAGATGTGGGAATATAAAGATCATGGAAAAAGTTATGAAGCAGTATACAACAAGAAGCATCCTGAGGGATTTAGATGGATTCATGAATCTTTTGGAACAAATTGGAGAATGACTGAAATGCAAGGCGCCATTGGTCGAATACAATTAAATAAAATGGCTGAATGGACAAAGACAAGAAACGGCAATGCTAAGATTCTTACTGAAAAATTTTCTAAATTTACAGAAAAGGATGGAATTATTAGAATTCCTCAATTAAGAAATGAGGAAGGTTTCATTCACGCTTTTTATAAATATTATGTTTTTGTACAAGAAAAGAATTTGAAGAATAATTGGACTAGAGATCGTATTATTTCAGAAATTAGTTCAAAGGGTGCCCCTTGCATGCATGGATCTTGTTCCGAAGTTTATTTAGAAAAAGCATTTGATAACACTAATTTTAGGCCAGATGAGCGCTTGCCTGTAGCAAAGCAATTAGGTGAGACATCAATTGTTTTTTTGGTTCATCCAACGCTAAATAAACAGGAAATGTATGACATTGCTGAAATAGCAACATCTGTTTTTGATAAAGCAGGCGTTAAATGATTGAATTAAACAACATAAGTAATGAGACTCCATATAGAATTTTTAAAGAAAAATATGAAGATTCTTTGAATGCAAACCAAAAAATAATAGAAGCTATTTGTATTTCTTCTTTTTCATCTGATGAAAATGAGGTTAATGCTAGATTTGTAAATTTAAAATTTGTAAAAGACAAGGAGTTCATTTTTTTTTCTAATTATGAATCACCAAAATCCAGAGACTTTATATCTCATAATCAAATTAGTGCTTTGATATATTGGAATGCCACAAATGTTCAAATAAGAATGAAAGCGAAAATCAAAAAAACATCAAAAGAATTTAATATGGAGTACTTTGCTAAGAGAGATATAAAGAAAAATGCATTAGCAATTTCTTCAAAACAGTCAAATAAAATAGCCTCATATGAAGATGTTTCGGTAAATTATGAAAAATCTCTTCAGAAAGATAACTTAGAACAATGCCCTGAATATTGGGGCGGATATTCATTTATTCCATATTATTTTGAATTTTGGGAAGGTCACGAATCAAGACTAAATAAAAGACAAGTATTTGAAAAGAAAAATGATGAATGGAATCAGTTTTTTTTACAACCTTAAAATATTTGCGTAATTAATTAATTAGTATAAAATTTCAACCAATTATGTCTGAATATACAATTGTATTTAACAAATCTTGTTAATCATTTAATGTCAATTTTTCTTTGTAATATATTTTAAGAAGGTATTTTTTATAGCTACTCCAAGAAAAAACATAGTTCCAATAAATGATAAAATAAAGGCAAGCGAAGTCTTGCTTGTTGACGCTAATGGAGAAAAAAAAGGTATTGTACCTTTATTAAGCGCCTTACAGGCAGCCAAAGAGTCATCACTAGATCTGGTTCAAGTTTCTTCATCTGATGCAAATCCAATTGTTTGTAAGATTTTGGACTACGGAAAACACCTCTTTGATAAGAAAAAAAGTATCGCATCCTCAAGATCAAAAGTGAAAAGAAATACAACAAAAGAAATTAAATTTAGGCCATCGACAGATGTTGGAGATTATAAAATTAAATTAAAAAAGATTAAAAGCTTTATTCTTGATGGAGATAAGACTAAAATAAGCGTCCGTTTTAGAGGCAGAGAGATCTTAAATAGTGATATGGGTCTAAATTTATTAAATAAATTAAAATTAGAACTCGAAGATATCGCGCAAGTTGATCAAGAGCCTTCATTAGAGGGGAGACAATTACTGATGGTTCTGTCGCCTTTAAAGAAAAAGAACTAAATTATTATTTATGGGTTACAAATTAAAAACACATTCTGGAGCTGCAAAGCGTTTCAAAAAGACTGGCACTTCAATTAAAAGTAAAAGTGCAAATAGAAATCATATTCTTACAAAACAGTCTACAAAAAGAAAAAGACATAATAGAGGTTTAAATAAGATATCAGGAGTCGTTCTTAAGATGGCTCAAAAATTACTAAGGGGTTAATTAATATGCCAAGAGTTACAAAATCAGTGACAGCTAAAACAAGACATAAAAAAGTACTTAAATCTACAAAAGGCCATTATGGTGCTAGAAGTAGACTTTTCAAAACAGCAAAACAATCAAATATTAAATCATTGCAATATGCATATAGAGACAGAAAAAATAGAAAAAGAGCATTTAGATCTTTATGGGTTTCAAGAATAAATGCTGGTTCTAGGGAGCTTGGAGTTTCTTATTCAACATTGATAAATTCTTTATCTCGAAAAGATATAAAACTAGATAGAAAAATTCTATCTGATTTAGCAATCTCTGATAATTCTACTTTCAAAAAGGTTGTAGAAACCGCCATTAGCTAATACTGGTCCAATGCCAGATTCAAAAGAAGACAGTTCTCCAAAGTTAATTAAGGAGTTCGGATCGCATCATCCAATCAATCAGATGAAAGATTCTATTATGAATCTCTTGTTATCTTTTGGTTTTGAAATAATTGATGGTCCTGAAATTGAAACTGAAGAATTTAATTTCGATATGTTAAATATAAAAAAGTCTCATCCAGCTCGCCAAATGCATGACACATTTTATGTCGACAATAAATCTAGTGTTTTAAGAACACACACTTCTCCTGTTCAAATAAGAGGAATGTTAGAAAAAGATCCTCCATTTGCTTTTATTTCTGGTGGTAAAGTTTACAGAAAAGATGATGATGCAACTCATCTTCCAATGTTTCATCAAATCGAAGGTATTTATGTAGATAAGGGCGTTAATTTTGCAAATTTAAAAGATTTAATATATAAAATAATCCAATCCTTATTTGGAAAAGAAATCAGATTAAGATTTAGACCATCTTACTTCCCATTCACAGAACCATCTGCAGAAGTAGATATATTATCTGATGAAGAGAAATGGCTTGAAATTTTAGGATGTGGAGTCGTAAATCCAATTGTGTTGGAGAACTGCAATATTGATTCAAATAAATACTCAGGGTTTGCCTTTGGTTTGGGAATTGAACGGATAGCAATGATAAAGTTTGGAGTAAATGATATCAGAGATTTTTATAAATCTAATTTGGACTTCCTTAAACAATTTAAATGAAAATACCTTATAAACATTTTGTTAAACATATTGATTCAAAACCCAGTATTGAGGAATTATCAGATAAACTTTTTCAACTAGGTCATGAGCATGAAATATTTGATGAAATCTTTGATATGGAACTTACACCAAATAGAGGTGATTGCCTTTCACTTAATGGGTTACTTAGAGATTTAGGACTCTTTTATAGTATTTCGATCGAAAAAGATATTTATATAAAAGATATAAAACCTTTTAAATTTGAATTTATAAATGATGCGAGTCACTTATGTAAGAATATTTCTTTTTTAAAGTTAGATATTGATCAAGTCCCAAAAAATTATAATAAATTTTTAGAGAATTACTTTACAGATTTAAATGTTAAAAAGATTAATTTTTTTACTGATATATCAAACTATATTTCATATGAAACTGGGCAACCAACTCATTGCTATGATTCATTGATGATCGATGACTACATTAGATTGGGTTATCAAAAAGATCGTTGTGAATTTGAAACTCTAACAAATAAAAAGATATACATAGATAGCGGTGATTTAGTTTTTTTTGACAAAGATAATAAAATTATTAATTTAGCTGGAGTTATGGGCGGTAAAGATACAGCATGTAAAGTGGATACTAAATCTGTACTGATTGAATGCGCACATTTTAATTCAGAAGCAATTATTGGAAGATCGTTAAAATATGATATTAATTCAGATGCCGCCCATAAGTTTGAAAGAGAAACTGATGCATATAGTCATGATTTTGTTTTAAGAAGATTCATAAAAATCGTTGAAAATCACTCAAATATCAAAAATATTGAGTTATTTAATGGAAATAATGAGGAAAGGAAAGAGAAAATTATTCCTTTTGATTTTTCAAAGATAAATAATATTTTGGGCATTGATATTACTGAGAATGAATGCTCAAAATATCTACAAAAACTAAATTTTTTAATAGATAAAAATACTATTAAAATTCCCTCATATAGAAATGATGTTAATAATATCAATGATATTGCTGAAGAAATTGCAAGAGCAATTGGTTACGACAATATAAAAAAACAAAAAATTAATATATCTGTAAAAAATAATTTCAATCAAACTTTTATAGAACATAAAATAAAAAAATTATTAACTGGAGAGGGTTTTTTTGAAGTAATAAATAATCCTTTTGTGAGTGACGGCACTGAAGAATCAGTAGTAGTTGATAATCCTCTTGATTCAAATAAGAAGTATCTCAGAACTAATTTAAAAAATTCCTTGATAGAAAATCTTTTATACAATGAAAGAAGACAAAAAGACTCTATAAAGTTGTTTGAAATAGCAGATTTATATACTAATAAAACCAGAATTGGTAAAAGAGTGATTGGGATAATTGCTAGCGGCAGAATTGATAAAAATTATTTAAATTTCTCTAAAAAAATTGATATTAATTATTTAGAAAGTATTTTGCATAAAATCAGTTATGAAAATTTAGAATTAGAAGAAATATCAAGACAGTCGCTTGATTCCAAATTAAAAAATAAAATTGTTTATTGCGAGTTAGAAATTAAATCATCTATTAAATTCGAATTCTCATATGAAAATTTTAATATAAAACATCTTAGCGAAAAAAAATATACTCCAATATCTGAATTTCCTAGTTCAAATAGAGACCTTTCATTCTCTATAAAAGATTTTTCAAAATGTAAAATACTTGAAGAGTTTATTCTTAATTTTGAAAATGCTTTGTTAAAAGAAGTATTTGTTTTTGATTATTTTAAAAATGAAAAGATGAATGAAATTAAAATTGGATTTAGATTTATTTTTCAATCAAAAGATTCCACTGTAACCGATAATGAAGTTGATACAATTATTGATGAAATTATATCTGGTGCCCTGAAGTATGATTCAGTAAGTGTTCCTGGTTTGGTCTAATATAATATAAATGTCAGTTTCTACACAAACCTCGGGATACTATTGCTCTATAATTTAATGTAAAATCCGATTATGAAAAATTTATTATTGTCTATTTTATTAATCTCAGTTTTTTTCCTTAATGCTCAGCAGTTTGATGAGTCATTTTTAGATAGCTTACCAGACGATATTAGAGAAGATCTTGTCAATAGATCTGAAGAAAACACTAAAGCACTGGATGAAAATTATAGGCCTTCACAATATTCAAGCAAATTACAGCAGTTTGAAGAGTTAATTGATCTGAAATCTCGAATTGAGCAGGATTTAAGAGAATTAGAAAAGAGGTTACAAAGTGATGATAAGCTTGAAATTAATACAGAATTAAAACTTTTTGGTTCAGATTTTTTTAACACATTCCAAACTTCGTTTATGCCAATTAATGAACCTAATCCTGATTCATCATACACGTTAGGCGTTGGTGATGTTCTAAGTATTCAATTGGTTGGTCAAAAAGACATCATTGAGGATTTTTTAATAAATGGTGATGGCTCAATTAATTTTCCAGACATTGGTGAAATAGTACTAATTGGTTTATCTCTTGATGAAGCATCAAAACTAATAAAGTCTAGGGTGAACTCTTCATTTATTGGAATAGAAGCATTCATTAGCATGTCAAAGTTAAGAGATGTCAACGTATTAATTACTGGTGACGCTCAGAACCCAGGTATTTACACATTATCTGGTAATTCAAATATCTTACAAGCAATAAATATTGCTGGTGGAATTAGTGAGTATGGGACATTCAGAGAAATTAACTTAGTTAGAGATAATAAAATTATTGAAGTTTTAGATGTTTATGAACTTTTAATAAATGGGAATTTTAATCTTAAAGAACGATTAAGGTCAGGTGATGTAATATTTATAAATCCCAGAAAAAGTGTTGTATCCATAGATGGAGCAGTTAAAAGACCTGCAAAATATGAGCTTCTTGATGAACAAAATCTTGGAGACGTTATTAATTACGCAAATGGATTTAAACAAACTGCAGATATTCAAAATATATATCTTGAAAGAATTTTGGATGGCACTCTTAAATCAATACCCATTACAAACAGTATTCAGTTTGATTCAATAAAGTCAGTTGATGGAGATATGATTTATATAAGAGAATATCCATACAGAAAAGCAACTATTTCAGGTGCTGTATTAAAGCCTGGTACTTACACGATGGCTGCTGGTGAAACATTAGACGATTTAATAATTAAGGCCGGTGGTTTTACAGAAAATGCTTATCCTTTTGGAGCTATTTTTGAAAATAGAGATGCTAAATTGATAAATGAAGCTGCACAAAGCTTATTATATCAAGAGTTTTTGGATAATATTATTGCACTAAGTCAACAAAATATTAGCGGAAATTTTGACTTAACTCCTATAGTTGGCCTGACAAAAGAGATTAATGATTTAGAACCAAATGGAAGAATAGTTGTTGATATGGAAAATGAAGCCGCGAGAGAAACTCTCGGTATTCAAGAGGGTGATAATTTAAAAGTTCCTGAGAAAACAAACAATGTGTATGTCTACGGAGAAGTTTCATCTGAAGGTTCTGTCATGTATGAAGAAAATAAAAGTGTTGATTTTTTTATAGATAAATCAGGCGGTTATAAAAAATATGCAGATAATGAATCAATTTATATATTACATCCAAATGGAGAAACACAAAGATACTCAAAGAAAAGAAATATATTTGAAAATCAACCTAAGTCAGGTATCACGATATATCCAGGATCGGTGATATTTGTTCCAAGAGAAATAGATAATTCATCCTCAAGAACATTAGCCGCCCAAGCATATGTAACCATACTTGGTAATTTAGGCCTCGCATTGGCATCATTGAACTCCATAAGCAGTGATTGATTTCGATCAACAATGTTACTAAAAAAAAAAGAAGCAGGTAACAAAAAATTTTTTTTTGTTTTAATTTTCCTCACCTTTTTATCATCTGCAGATAGTTTCGATAATAACCTTTATAACAATCATGGAATTGTAGGCTTAATAAATATTCCAACTGCAAGATCTTACGATGAAGGAGTACATGGAGTTACTATATATGATAGTGATATAGATCAAAAAATTACTTTAACATCAAATCCATATGATTGGTTAGAAGCTTCCTTCTTTTATGTAAATATTCCGAGTATTGAACTTTGTAGGGCTTACTTTGATGTCAGAACATACTGTCAGGGTTTTAAAGATAAAGGATTCAATCTTAAGTTAAGAATAAAGCAGGAAGGTATTTTTCCTGCAATCGCTATAGGTTTTATGGATTTTGCAGGGACTGGAAAATATTCCTCCGAATATATAGTTTCAAGCTATGGTGTGGGCAAACTAGATATGCATTTCGGAATGGGTTGGGGAGCCTTAGGTGGTTCATCTGAGAAAATAAAAAATCCATTTGGCTACATAAGTGATAGTTTTTATTCAAGAGGAGGTTATGCAAGCCTTGGAGGACAATTAAATTTCTCTAATTTTTTCTCTGGTCAAGAAGCAGCACCTTTTTACGGAATATCATATAGTTTCAATAAAAATGTGCTTTTTCAAATTGAAAAAGATACTATTTTAGTTGATGGTGGATCTCTTCCATATCCTGATAGAGAAAGTGACTATACCATTGGCCTTAATTACTTAATTAATGATAATTTTTCTCTTGGATTTTCATATGAAAAGGGGGGATACTCGTCATTAAAATTTCTATATAAAAATAATCCAAAAAGATCATTTAAGAAATATGAATATCAACAAGCAGATACATCTATAAATGATGACAAATACACAAAATTAATAAAAAATCTTGAGGAAAACGGCATTGGTGTAAATAAAATATCGGAAACTTCAAGATTCTTAGGCCTTGAATTAACACAATTTATACATCCTGATTTAAATCTAGTTGAGGAGATAATATCACAAGCATCAAGGGATGCTGGAATCAAAAAAGATATAAAAAAAGATTTAAAAATAACAGATTTAAAAGCTGTATCTGAAATTGATGAGGCTTTTGAAAGAAGTGCTAGAACAATTTATGAAAGACAGCAGTACAGGGGAGTAAATACATCATCAAATATTCGATTTAGGCCTTTTGTAGCATCAAGAGAAGAGTTTTTTAAAGGTGCAGTATTAGCGGAAAATGATACAGAGTTTGTAATAAGAGAAAATTTATTCTTCAATACAAATTTAAAATATTCTTTAGCTGATAACTTTGATGATCTAATCTTCCCACCTGTTGACACTTTCCCAGCACAAGTAAGGTCAGACGTTAAGCAGTATCTAAAAAACATGGATCAAGGAATTCTTGTAGGAAGAGCTCAGATCGACTATCACCTTACTCCAAAAACAAATCACCATTTAATGTTTACAGGTGGCATCCTTGAAGACATGTTTTCAGGTTATGGAGCAGAATATTTATATTTTAAGCCTAATTCAAATTACTCATATGGTATTGAAGCATTTAAAGTAAAAAAAAGAGATTACAATTGGGGTTTTGGACATTTAGATTATGAAAATATTACGATGACTGCAAATCTTTACTATAGAAATTATGGGTTAATTCCATTTGATATGAAGATTAGTGCTGGTGAATATCTCGCCGGTGATATTGGCTCCACTATTGAATTTTCAAGAACTTTTCAAAGTGGAGTAAGATTCGGAGCATTTGCAACTTTTACAGATGTATCTTCTGAAGACTTTGGAGAAGGATCTTTTGATAAAGGGATTTTTTTTAATATCCCTATATATGGGAATTTAATAAATTATACTTGGAGGCCTCTTACTAAAGATCCTGGTGCAAAATTAATAAGGCACCATAATTTAAATGATTTATTAGTGAAATTTAGACCATTAGATTAGATTTTGTTTCAAAATTGATACTTAAAAATTCATAGCTTTTTATTATATTTGTGTATAATAGCCACCTAATTTTATAAATATGTGTTTTGGAGTGCTATATGTTTAAATTTGTAAATATTAGCGTATATATTTAAAATAATATACAATCTCTAAACGCATGCTGGGGGGCCAGAGGAAATATGAAAATGAGGAATATATTTAACAAACTTAACATACTAACCATAGCTATGGCATTTAGTTTAATAACTAACATTCAGGCTAATGATTATGGTATATCAGACCAAAAACTTGAAGAAATTGAAAATAGAGTTAAGTCAATGAATCTAGAACAACTTAATGATAGACGTTCTGAACTTATAGTGGAGCGTGCTAATTTAGAAGCAAATATGCAAGAAGGTTCTCAAGGTGCGGTAGCTACATCGGGTTCTTCTCAACTTGGTGCAGTAATCGCTGAGCTTTCAGCTATTCAAAAAGCACTAATAGCAATAGCAGGTTTGGGTGCAATTTCTGCTCTTACTGACGATGGTTATAATGATAATGTTCCTCCCGTATTAACAGTCATTGGTGATAATCCTGCAACTGTAGAATTGGGAGCAACATACATCGATCAGGGAGCTACTGCATTTGATGAATTTCACGGTGCTACAGCAGTTACATCCTCAGGAACTGTAGATACAAGCACAGTTGGCTCGTATACAATCACATACACCGCTACTGATTTAGATGGAAATACTGCAACAGCAACGAGAACTGTGAATGTTGTTGATACTACAGCACCAGTTGTTACAGTAACAGGCGATAATCCTGCAACTGTTGAATTAGGAACTACATACACTGATGCTGGAGCTACTGCAACTGATTTGTCTGGCTCTGTTGAAGTTGTTACATCTGGTACAGTTGATGCCAATACTGTAGGTTCTTATACATTAACTTATACAGCTACAGATGCATCAGGAAATGCTGGTACAGCAACTAGAACAGTTAATGTTACAGATACAACATCACCAGTATTTACATCATCTTCAACATTTATTGTTGATGAGAATCAAACTGCAATCGGAACTGTTACTGCAACAGATGCTGATACAGTTACATTTACTATTTCGAATACAGATGCAATGTCAATTACTGCAGCTGGGGTTTTAACATTTATAACTGCTATTGATTACGAAGATAGACCTGGTTTAGCCGGAAGCTATACATATGAAGGTGATCTTGTAGAGGGTAAAGCTGGTTATGATGGAAGTACATACGACTTTACAGCTACTGTTACAGCTACTGATGCTAGTTCAAATACTTCAACACAAGACATAACAGTTAAAGTTAGAGATGTCGGTGGTGTTGATGATAATCCTGGAACTGGAACAGGTACTGGAACTGAAGCATCCACCTTCCCAACTGGATCAGGAACT
>CENJ01025904.1_pt1 | contig 42208 bp, 39 predicted proteins | sample 356161 | NCBI WGS metagenome assembly CENJ01 (sample SAMEA2619531, study PRJEB7988) | marine metagenome | biome: marine biome (ENVO:00000447); feature: surface water layer (ENVO:00002042); material: "saline water (ENVO:00002010), including plankton (ENVO:xxxxxxxx)" | depth 5 m | reverse complement strand
AGCCTATGATAACCCCGAACAGAGGCAGGGTGAGGAGCGCCGCTATCAAAAAGACAAGACTTGCCAGCGCAACTCGACGCAAATGATTTTGCGTTTGCGACGGAGGTCTTATAGCGATGCTTTTTGACGCGTTCATGATCTCGCTCTAGACCGGGCGCATTCAATAGTCAAAGTAATGCTTATGACACTCATTCTCGAAAACCTGACCCATTCATATGGGGATATGCAGACGCTGAACGCGCTTTCTCTCTCGGTCCGCAGCGGAGAGGTTGTCTCGCTTCTCGGTCCTTCGGGATGTGGGAAAACGACGCTGCTGCGCCTTGTCGCAGGATTGGAGCATCTTTCCAGCGGTCAGATCATGCTGAACAATGAGCTGCTCGCCTCGCCGGACCACCATCCTGCTCCAGAAAAGCGCCCTGTCGGTCTGGTGTTTCAGGAGCATGCGCTGTTTCCGAATATGACTGTGGCCGAGAATATCGAGTTCGGTTTGAAATCCATGCCGCCGGCGGAACGTCAGGCGCGTCGTACCGCATTGCTCGAAATGGTCGGGCTTGCCGGTTATGACCAACGAAAGCCGGGCACCTTGTCGGGTGGTCAGCAGCAGCGCGTGGCACTGGCCCGTGCATTGGCGCCTGCGCCAAAGGTCATGCTGCTCGATGAGCCTTATGCGAGCGTCGACATTATGCTGCGCCGTGAGCTGCGTGAAGCTGCGCGCGTCCTTCTGAAAGAAGCGGGTAGTGCCTCCATTCTGGTCACGCACGATCCTGAAGAAGCGCTGGAAATGTCGGACAAAATCGCTGTCATGTCCAAAGGCCGGATCCTTCAGGTGGACGAGCCGGACAAGGTGATTAACGAGCCTGTTTGCGCAGAAGTCGCGAGCCTGTTTGGCGATGCACAATTGTTTGACGGTCTTATCGAAGGCGAAGAGTTTGTTTGCGCTGCGGGCCGGTTCGGCCTTGGAGAGGTCGCCCGCCGCGAAGGTCCGGCCAGCACAATGGTGATCCGCCCATCCGGCGTACGCTTTACGGCGGCCGAGGATGGCGAATGGGTGGTGCGTGACGTGCGTTATCGAAGTTCCGGTCGAGTGTTGTTCGTCTCCCGCGTGGACGCAGCGGCCATCTCTCTCGTACGCGTAGATGCTGACGAAAATACCCTGCCGGAGATCGGCGCGAATGGGCATTTGTCCCTTCGTCAGCGCAACGCTTTCCTTTTCGACAAAGAGTCGCAATGAGCGGCCTTGTAGACTCGCACATAACGGCCTAGATAAGAACGGTTCTCAATAAAGGAGGCCGTTTTGGCTCATCTGAAATCTGCTTCGCTCGCGCTGTGTTTTGGTCTTGCTGCCTGCGGGGGAAGTTCGCCGGATGAAACGACTGAAACGTTTGCGACACCTGCCAATGCAGGCGTCGTTAATGTCTACTCCGCCCGCCACTATGACTCAGACCACGCGCTTTACGAGCAGTTTGAAGCCGAGACCGGCATTCGCGTTAACCTCCTCGAAGGCGAGAGTGAGCAGCTGATCCAGCGCCTTGTGAATGAGGCAGAGTTCTCACCAGCTGACATTCTGATCACGGTTGATGCGGGCCGTCTGTTCCGCGCGGTAGAGGCGGACGTGTTCCAGCCGCTGGATGACGAGCTTCTTCAATCTCGCGTGCCGGACTATGTGCGCGACCCGAACAATCTCTGGTATGGCTTCACCAAACGTGCGCGTGTGATTGTGTACAATAAATCCGAGGGCGCGCCTGAAGGTCTGACGACCTATGAAGACCTCGCAGACCCGGCTTATCAGGGCGAAGTCTGCATGCGGTCATCATCTAACATCTACAACATCTCGCTTCTGGCTTCGATTGTAGAGCGTGATGGCGAAGAGGTGGCTCAGGAATGGGCTGAGGGCGTGGTTGAGAACTTTGCGCGTCCGCCGCAGGGTAATGACACATCTATCCTGCAATCCATTGCAGCGGGTGAGTGCGGTATCGGACTTGCGAACACCTATTACATTGCTCGTTTTGCCGCGTCCGATAACCCAGAGCTACGCGCAGTTTATGACAATATCGGCATCATCTTCCCGAACCAGGATGGGTCTGGCACGCACGTCAACGTGTCTGGCGGCGGTCTCACCCAGTATGCGGCGAACCGTGAAAATGCGATCGAGCTTCTTCACTTCCTGACGCGCGAAGATGTTCAGACAGCGTTCTCGGCAGGCAATAACGAGTATCCGGTCAACCTGGAGGCCGAACTGGCACCGCAAGTATCCGGCCTGGGCGAGTTCCGTGAGGATGATCTGCAGGTAACAGCGCTTGGCACCAATCAAGCGACAGCCGTTCGCGTGTTTGACCGGGCAGGCTGGCGCTAAGCGTCCCGTCTCAATTCAAGTCTTTGTAAGAGCTGTCCGCGCTGCTGCGTTGGCAGCTCTTTTTGATTCTGGCAGCCGGACATGCCGCGCGACCGCAATGCGTCACTTTCTGATCAATCTGCAGCATTGTTCTTCAACACGGGAATAGAGGCAAGGAATGGCGTGTTGTGCGGTTGACCGGACTCATCTGGTCCGCAAAGTAGAAACACCCTTCGAGTAAATGGAGCCCTGTTTGGCTGATATCTTTACAACGTCTTCGCCCAATGAATGGTGGCGCGGTGCGACCTTCTACCAGATCTATCCGCGTAGTTTTCAGGATACGAATGGCGATGGCGTTGGCGATCTCAAAGGGATTACCGAGCGGCTGGAATATGTTGCATCGCTGAATGTGGATGCGATCTGGCTGTCGCCCTTCTTCAAGTCTCCGATGAAGGACTTCGGTTATGACGTTTCCGACTATTGCGACGTTGATCCGATTTTCGGGACTATTGAGGATTTCGAGGCGCTTTTCAAACGGGCCAAAGAGCTCGGTCTGAAAGTCATTATCGACCAAGTTTATTCCCACACGTCCGACCAGCATAACTGGTTTCTGGAGAGCCGTAAAAGCCGGACGAATGACAAGGCGGACTGGTATATCTGGGCTGATGCCAAGCCGGACGGATCGCCGCCAAACAACTGGCAGGCCTATTTTGGCGGCTCGTCCTGGCAATGGGATTCCAGCCGCAAACAATACTTCATGCATAACTTTCTGAGTTCCCAGCCGGACCTCAACCTGCACCATCCAAAGGTTCAGGACGCTCTGCTTGACGTGACCCGTTTCTGGCTGGATCGCGGTGTGGACGGTTTCCGCCTCGATGTTGTGAACTGTTTCATGCACGATCCTGAACTGCGCGATAATCCGCCGTCAGGCCGCCCGATTGAGGAGGTCGTGCGCAGCTTCGATATGCAGGACCACGTCTATAGTGAGACGCACCATGAGACGGTGAATTTCCTGACGCGTATGCGCTGGGTTCTCGACGGTTATGAAGGCAACAAGTTCACAGTCGCGGAAGTCTCCAGCCCTGATCCGTTCAAGTATCAGCGCGAATACACCTCCGGCCATCAACGGCTGAACACGTCTTACAATTTCGACTTCCTCTATCTTGATCATCTGACGGGCTGGTCGATTGCGAATTCACTTTCTAGCTGGGAAGGCGATCCGGCCCATGGCTGGCCAAGCTGGGCGTTTTCCAACCATGACGCGCCGCGTGTCCTGTCGCGCTGGTCGGATGGGATGAACACTGTCGTCCATGCCAAGCTCTATCTGCTTTTGCTGCTGAGTATGCGCGGCACTGTCTTCATGTATCAGGGCGAGGAGCTGGGCCTGCCAACGGGCAATGTGCCGTATGAATTCCTGCAGGACCCTGAAGCAATCGAGAACTGGCCGCACACGCTGGGCCGCGATGGCGCGCGCACGCCATTTCCATGGTCTTCGACGGAAGAGTATGCGGGCTTCACCACAGGTGAGCCATGGCTGCCGGTCGATCCGGCGCACGCAGCGCTCGCCCCCGATGTTCAGGAGGCGGACGAGTACTCCACATTGGTGTTTGCACGGGAAGCGATCCGTTTGCGCCGTGATCTGGCCCCGATCCGTATCGGTGATCTGGCGTTCATCACGGCAGAAGAATACCTGCTCGCCTTCAAACGGAAGCAGGGCGATGAGACCATTCTCTGCGTGTTCAATCTCTCAAACCGGCCGCTGGAGTATGATTTCGAGCTGCCAGAGAAGCGTGAGCTGATTATTTCAAATATCGGCGTGGAGCCGCACAATATCGAAAACGAGATACCGGCGCTCACCGGATATTGGTGGAAGATTTAGATCCAGTCCTGTCAGATGTGTGATCGCTTTGTGCTCAAAGGTCGCGTTGACCTTTGAAAGCCGAGGCGTCATCTGACCGGTATGACAAGAGTTTCCCCTATCTCGGCAGGCCTAGCAGAGCGCTGCCCGAATTGTGGCCAGGGCCGTGTGTTCCGGGGCTATCTTAAATTCAAGCCAAACTGCGAGGCGTGCGGTCAGGATTTTTTGAGCTCTGACACCGCTGACGGACCGGCCTTCTTCGTGGGCTTCATCGTGCTGATCATTTTCGCACCATTCGGATTTATCATTCCGATGGCGAATATCGGTCTGGCTCTGAAACTGTTTTTGATGTTTGTACTGACCGTCGTTACGATCGTTGCAAGCCTGATCATGCTTCCAAAGGCTAAATCTCTGATGATGGCGCTGCAGGTGGCGAACAAGGCGAAGGAAGCCGAACTCGATCACGGAGACGACTAAGCGGGCGTCGGTCCTCGAACCGTCTGATGCCCTGAGCGCGCTCCACAAAGTAGAAGTCCGGTGCCATTTTGTATTTGAAAAATTGAGACGAGCATCAACGAAGGCTATCCTGCTGGGAGGGAGTTCCCCAACTCGCATGCGCTGTAGACAGATGTCCCAACATCACCGCACGCTTCAAAATCATCGCACCGAACACTGTTCCGGACCATTCTCTCAACGCCAAACGCATTCGACAAATAATAGTCTGTTCTCGATCTGAGTGGTGGGTAATAAGATGAAATGCGCGTCAAAAGTTCACCGTTGCTACATTGAGAAAGTTCAGCAGTGTGGGACAGCTCAAAATATGCGCCTCCGCGCTCCCAACTGTGCGGCTCACAGTCTTCTACGCTATCTGTGCACTGCCAAGGAATGGAAAATGGTATTGCGCCCGAAAAGCAGAAATACTCGTCATCGGAACAGGGTTCGAGCGGAGCGCTGAAGTCTTCAAAGGTGACTAGAAGGTTTTGCAGGTCTACCGCCACAAAAGCCCCCCCACAATTTTCCTGACAGTCTACGTACCAGATATGTGTGATCGGCTGGCCCGGTTGCTGTGAATCCGATTCAGTATTGTTTTGATCTGCTGAACAACTCGCTAGTCCGATAAGCGTCAGCGATAGAAGTGACCCCAATAATTTCGGCATTTTGATCATGTATCCATCGCTCTGCTGATCCGACAGCCCATCAAGCTCCTAGTCTAAGCTGACGGCCAAACTTTCTGGTAGGTTCATGCAGTCTCTGACAATTAAGAGAGCGGGTCCAGCGTGCCCTATAAAAAGCTGCCAGCCTTTAGAGAGGCTGGCACAGTTGAGCGAAAACTTCAGGCGGATTTCAGTTTGAAATCGCGTTGGACGATCTGCCAACTTCCGAGGAAGTGGCTGACGGGTTTGCCATCCGAACGTCTGATTGTTGTCTCTATCAGCGCTGTCCGACGGGTCTTTTCCGTCACCTTCGTTTCCACCGTATAGGTCTGCCCGGATGGCATCGGACGTAGGTAGCGCGATGATAAATCAACGGTTGAAAAGCCGCGTGGTTCCTCCAGCAGCGTAGAGAAGGCGTGGCCCTGCGCGACATCCGCCACGACTGTCTGCATGCCGCCCTGAATGATGCCGTCATAGCTGTCGAGAGGCGCTTCTGCCCGCCAGGCGAGGGTGAGATATCCCGGCCCAGTGTCGATCAGCTCAAGTGTTTCCGAAAGGCCAGCCGTTCTCATGAAAGGTAAATCACGTGTGCGCCCCTCCGGCTGAAGGGCTGTGCGCACAGCCGTTAGTCCCCAGTTTTCGGGCTGCGGGGCATTGGCATTTTCGCTGAGTGTTGCAGTATCCGCCATCCAAGTCTCCAAAATGCACGTTTAAGTTGTATCAAGGTTAACCATACTCGTTTCGACATTTCAACTAGGTTTGTGCGTCGGTTGAGATAAGGTGCCAGAAAAACAACGGGAGAGAGACATGCCTACAACGATGGAAAGCCTGAATAGCGCAGCATTACTGCCGGTATTGGCGTTGATTACATGGACGCTGATAATCTGGGTCTGGATGTATGCCACGCGTATTCCAGCCATGAGCAAAGCCGGAATTGATCCGCAGGACGGACAACGCACGGGCAAGCTTGCGAATGCACTGCCGGATTCAGTCGCCTTCAAAGCAGACAATTACAATCACTTGCTGGAACAGCCTGTGATCTTCTATGCGCTCGCATTCTTCCTGTCTCTCGGCGGTGGCCATGACAGCGTGAATGTCGGGCTTTTGTGGGGTTATGTCGTGCTGCGTGTTGTGCATTCTCTGATCCAGTGCACGGTTAATCATGTCGTGTCGCGTTTCCTCGTCTTCACGCTTTCAACAATCTGCCTGATTGTCATTGTGGTGCGAGAGATTCTGCGCATATTCCTCGGCTGATGACACAAGACGCATTTCAGCCTGACCCTGTATTCCTTACGCCGACAGATCGCGCACCGTCCGCTTCGGAACTGCGCTATCTGAGGCATCTTCTCAGAGTTTCGCGGTCGGTGCTGAAAATGCACTTTCACCGGCTTATTAGGCTGCCTGTCATTGCGGTGCTGGTCGCCGTGATGTGCTGGATTTCTATCGCCGTCTCGCACGGAATTGATGTCTGGCTTTACCTGTTCTGGGGCGGGTTTGGCTTTCTGCTGATCGCCTGGATCAGCAAGGACATGATTGGCGAGTCCCGTCTCCATCAGCGCAAATTCGAAACGGCGATCGAGGCCGCACGCGTCCGGATCGCGCAAGTGGATGCGCGCTCTGTCATGCGCGTTGTACGCAGCGGCGAGCAATCGGATATTTTGCTGATGGAACTGGAAAGCGGCCAGACGCTCGTTCTGTTCGCCAATGATTTCAGTTCGAAGGCGTTTCCGTGCCTGTCTTTCTCTTTGCGCGATTTTCTGAATTCCGAGGGTGAGGCCGTCTGGCATCATATTCGCTATCGTAGCGCCAAAGTGAAAGAGGTGGAGCAGGTGGAGCTGCGCATAGATGTGGATACACTCTCGCCGATGCAGCTTCTGCCCGAGCCGCCAGCCAGCTATGTAGAGGGCTGAAACTCACGCTGCCCTCTGTTCATTCGGGCAGACTTCGATTATCTCAGGCGTCTTCCAGGAGATCATCAGACAATGGCCACTATTCCAGCGCACCGCCTCGAACAGGTAATCGACCGCTTTGAGGAAGTCGAAGCCCGTATGGGTGCGGTGTCCGATCCGGACGAGATTGTTGCGCTGTCGAAAGAGCATGCCGAACTGCGCCCTGTTGCCGAGAAGGCAAAAGAGCTTGCGCAGGCCCGCGCCGACTATGAAGAAGCCGAAACCATGATGGAGGGCGATGACCCTGACATGGCAGAGCTTGCTCGCGAGGAATACTACGCGCTGAAAGAGTCGATTCCCGATCTTGAGAACGAAGTTCAGATCCTGCTTCTGCCGAAAGATCAGGATGATGATGCGAACGCGGTGCTCGAAGTGCGTGCCGGTACGGGTGGTGATGAAGCTGCGCTGTTCGCAGGCGATCTTTTCCGCATGTACCAACGCTACGCCCAGCTTCAGGGCTGGAAGATGAACGTCATCTCCGCCTCTGAAGGTGATGCGGGTGGCTATAAGGAAATCATCGCAGAAATCGAAGGCGATGGGGTGTTCGGTAAGCTGAAGTTTGAATCCGGTGTGCATCGCGTGCAGCGGGTTCCGAAGACTGAAAGCGGCGGGCGCATTCACACCTCGGCGGCGACCGTTGCGGTTCTGCCTGCGCCTGAGAATGTCGAAATTGAAGTCAAACAGGAAGATATCCGCATCGATACGATGCGCGCGTCCGGCGCGGGTGGTCAGCACGTCAACACGACTGACTCTGCTGTCCGGATCACCCACCTTCCAACCGGTATCGTCGTGACCTCATCTGAGAAGTCACAGCACGCCAACCGCGCCAAGGCGATGGAAGTTCTTAAAGTCCGCCTCTACGAGAAAGAGCGCGAAGAGAAAGACGCTGCGCGCTCTGAAGCGCGTAAGTCTCAGGTCGGGTCTGGTGACCGTTCGGAGAAAATCCGTACGTATAACTTCCCGGAAAACCGCGTGTCTGATCACCGCATCAAGTTGACGCTCCATAAAATGGATACCGTTCTGGCGGGTGATGACCTTGGCGATGTGATCAACGCGCTTCTGGCAGAAGATCAGGCTGCCAAGCTCGCAGATATGGAAGCTGAAGGCTGATCATGTCGGCAGGGCGGCTTGCAGCGATTTACCGCCATCCGGTGAAGGGTTTCACGCCCGAGGCGGTGGATGCCGTTGCTCTAACCGAGGGCGAAGGCTTTCCCGCAGATCGTGTCTACGCGATTGAGAATGGCCCGTCAGGGTTTGATCCGGACGCGCCTGAGCATGTCAGCAAGATGAAGTTCACTGTGCTCGCGCGCAGCGCGGTGGTTGCAAAGCTCCAAACGCGCTTTGACGAGGCGAGCGGTCAGTTTCACATCACAGATGAGACGGGCGAGGCCCGCGCGTTCAGTCTTCGTGACGCAGCCGGGCGCGACAGGCTGGCAGATTATCTCGCCTCGAGTTTCGGTGAGGCCTTTCCCGGGCCGCTAAAGGTTCTGGAAGCGCCGGGCGCGTTCCGCTTTTCAGATCATCATCTTGGCCATGTTTCACTTCTCAATCTGGCAAGCGTTGATGCGGTGTCGCAGGCGTTTGGTCGTGAGGTCGAAGCCTCCCGCTTTCGCATGAATCTCGTCTTTGACGGGCTGTCTGCCTGGGAAGAAGACGAATGGGCAGAGGGCGATATTCTGAAGCTTGGCGAAGCAGAGCTTCGCGTCTTCAAGCCGACGGTCCGCTGTAAAGCGACACATGCCAGTCCGGATGGGCAGGGCTATGATCTTGATACCGTGCCGTTGCTGCACGAGCATTTCGGGCGCAACACGCTCGGGCTATATGCGCATGTCGCTAAAACCGGCATTGTAAGTGTTGGTGACCGGCTGGAGCGGGCGTGAGCGCTGAGCTGACGTATCGGGGGCTTCTTCAAAGGGGCGCATCGCAGCTAGATGAGGCTGGTATTGATGGCGCGCGCGAGGACGCAAAGTTTTTGCTGTTCGAGGCGGCGGGCATCTCTTCATCCGACTTTATTATGCGTGAGCAGGATGTCGTGGATGATACGCTGGCTGCCCTGTTCGATAAGATGATTGAGCGCCGTAAGAACCGCGAACCGGTGTCGCTCATCATCGGGCATGTCGACTTTATGGGCCTGAGCTTTCTCACCGATGAGCGCGCTTTGGCGCCGCGGTCAGACAGTGAAAGGCTGGTTGAAGCGGCGATGTCTCTGACTGAGGGCGTAGAGCAGGGAAGCGGTGTCGATCTTGGCACGGGCACGGGCTGCCTTCTGCAAAGCTTTCTGCACTATCGCCCCCGGTGGACGGGAACAGCTGTCGACCTGAGTCCTGATGCGCTGAGCCTGGCGCGCGAGAATGCCGTCCGTGTGGGCGTTCAGGAGCGTGTGACCTTGCTTAAGGGCAGCTGGGAGGTCGGGCGTGAAGCGATCTCCCAAGCCGATGTCGTTATGTCTAATCCGCCCTATATCGTATCTGACGTTATGAAGACGCTCGACCCGGAAGTGCTGAATCACGACCCGCATCTGGCGCTTGATGGCGGCGAAGACGGCCTCGATGCCTATCGTGCGATCACAAGTCTTTGTGATGACAGTTTGAAGGTGGGGGCATGGCTTGCCTTTGAAATCGGCTATGATCAGGGAATGGCCGTTGAGAAACTGCTGGGTGGGCATGGTTTTGCGGAATTGACCATTCTGAAAGACTTTTCAGGGCATGATCGTGTGGTACTCGGAAGAAAACAGTGAAAAAAGGGCTTGGCGGAATCGAAGATTGACGCTAGGCAGAAGTACGCGAACCAGTTGACTGGTTTAAGTCGGGGCTCCCCTTCAGATTCGTTGAAACTGATGCACTGAACGAAGGGCTGTCATTTCTAGTAGTTAGCTACTGGCTATCAGCAGACGCAGGATGGATATATGAAACGCCGAAGTGGGCGTGGGCGTAAGCCAAGCAATCCGGCCAATCGTTCATATGAGAGCAATGGACCGGACGTAAAAATTCGTGGTAACGCCAACCAGATTTACGAAAAATATCTCCAGTATGCCCGGGATGCTCAAACCTCTGGCGATCGAATTAATGCGGAAGCTTACTTCCAGCACGCGGAACACTATTTCCGCATTATGATGGCGAACCAGCCGAAAGAGCGTCCTCCGCAGGACGATCAGGATGGAGACGATCAGGACAATGAAGCGAGCGCTGACGATCAGTCTGGCGAAACTTCAGAGCGTCAGGATCGCAATCAGGGCCGCAACCGCCGCAATAACCGCAACGACCGCAATCGTGACCGCGACAATAACAATGTCGACGAGATGAAGGTTGTTGATGGCGACAGCGATGACGATCAGGCCGAAGAAGCGTCTTCTGACTCAGAGTCTGATGAAGGTGAGCGCAAGGAAACGCGTCGCCGCCGTCCAGCGCGCCGCCGTCGCAATGACGATGAAGCGGGCAATGCTAAAGCATCGGATGACAATGGTTCTGATGATGATGCCGGCCTTCGCGCTATGATGGCGCGTACGCCTGCCAGTGATCTCGACACAGACAGTGTCGAAGCTGTCGACAGCTAAGCCATTTAAGAAAGGCGGTCCTAAGCGGCCGCCTTTTCTGTATCTTCCTCACTGATCAGGCCGCGTTCCGACGCTTCCTTGATAAAGAGTTCCGAGAACTCGCTGAGGAATACCGACCCCTTCACTGTGCGCTGGATCAGAACATTACGCAGGTCGGACGGGTCTTTTTTCCGCTTTACCAGATCCAGAGCTGACAGGGCGTCGATCGCGCGTGTGACGGCCGGCTTTGTGATGTTCAGCGTGCGGGCGAGGCCGCGAACTGTGTGAGGTTGTGGCTTCAGGTATACCTGCATCAGGATCGCCTGCTGGCGGAGCGTCAGGTCGGGCCAGTCGCCGCTGACCACCTGAGAGGTGACATCACACCAGATTTCGAGTGCATTTTGCGTGCTTATGCGGGCCATTGGGGGTGGTCCTTTATTCGTGAGTGAAGAAAGACTCGACGTATTCGCAGAATCAGGCAAGCCACCGGATTAACGATTCGTTAATGGGCTGTGGAAATCTCTCGCGCAGAGGCGCAGAAGGCCCGTGAATGCTGGCAAATAAATTTTCAGCCGTTTCTCTCTTTTTTCTTCAATAGCGCGAAAATGATGAATAAAAGCGTACAGGATATTAACCGGTGTATTTGTATGGGTATTTCCAGATTTTGCTGTTGGAGACCTGTAATGACCATTATGAACTGGGATGCGAGCCTGGATGTTGGTGTCGATCAGATGAACCGCGAACATCAGGGGCTGCTAGACCTGATGAACCGCCTGCACGATACCAGAGACGCCGGAAAAACCGGTAAGGAAGTCCTCGATATTCTCGATGCGCTTGGCGCGGCAACGGTCCAACATTTCAAGGATGAGGAAGACTTTATGGAGCGTTCCGGCTATCCGAAGTTCAGAACGCATAAACTCATTCATGAAGACCTTCTGAAGAAGTTCACGGGTTATGCGGAAGCGGCCCATGCCAGCCATGGTAAGCTGGACGACGGGTTCTTCTTCTTTCTGAAGCACTGGCTGACGGCGCACATCAAAGGCATTGATATGCAGTACGGCCCGAACGCGCAGAAACTGGCAAGCTAGGATTAGATCAATTTAAGCTTGTGTTTTCTGGCCCTTGCTGATGATCTGCCCTCCTGAATGGCGGGGAGGGATTTGCCATGGAAAACACTCAGACGTTCGATGAAACAGGATTTCTGATCGCGCGAAAAGCCGTGAAGGGCGGCGCGGTCATGCTATGGCTGCTGGCCGGGCTCGCTGCGCTGCAGCTTGGGCTGATGTTCTTCAACGTTAATATGGTCGATACGCCTCCCGGTGAAGAGATTTATCTGCAGGTGACGCTTGGCCTCTACATCGCTGTTGCGGCTGCGCTTGGCTTTTTCGGCTGGTTCATGAAATCGCGCGTCGCGCTGATTCTAGGCATGATCTTCTTTATTCTGAATTGGGCCGAGTTCGTTCTGGCGCTCATGGAAGGACAATTCACCAATCCTGGCTGGATCAATCTGATCGGTCCATTCTTCCTGGGACGCGGAATCTGGAAAGCGTTCGTCTACCATAAAATGCTTCCGCACCGACCGAGAGAGGTGGATGCGGAAGTCTTCGCCTGATCCGTTAGTGTGATCTCTGATCTTACTGGCTGGCCCATAAAATGCGGGCCATCCAGCGGATCGATGCGCGGGCTTCCTTGCGAACCGGATAGGCAGGGTTGGCCGAGATCAGCTCCACCGTGTCTTCGGTGGTGCGGCCCAGCGTTTTAGCCAGAATTTCGCCCTGAACGGTTTTTGCGACGACGCGGTCGCCGCGGCGCACCTGCGCACCCGGCGCTACGATAACGCGGTCGCCTTCGCGGAAGATGGGCTCCATAGAGTCGCCAGTGATTTCGAGCGCGTAGACAGCTTCATCCGTCAGCCCCGGAAAGCGGATCGCCTCCCAGCCTTGCCCGACAGGAAAGCCGGAATCATCGAAATAGCCGTCATTGCCAGCCTGCGCGAGGCCGATGAGCGGGACAGAGCGCCCCGGACGACCTTCCACAAGGTCTGCGAACTCTTCAAAGGTGGAGCCGACCGCTTCCAGCGCGCGAGAGACACTTTCCGTTGAGGGCCAACGGGCTTTGCCATCGCGTGAAACGCGCTTGGATTTGTTGAATGATGTCGGGTCGAGACCGGCAGTGCGGGCAAGGCCTGAGGCTGAAAGACCATGACGCTCGGCAAGAAGGTCGAGGCCTTTCCACATATCGGAATGTCGCATGCCCACCTCCTATGGGTATGTTTTCCGATAATTACCACATGATATAGGAATGTCTACCTATTTTAGTGTGTTTGTTATGCTAGGCCTTACGAACTTCCGAATGGCTGTTGAGGACCTCTGAATCTTCGGTCTCAATTCGATAGGCTGGGCAGTCTTCGCTGGCGTCGCGAGTGACGTCTTCGCCTTTGATCTTCAGTGTTCGTTTTTGGGTGTAAACTTTTTGCACTTCACCGGAGGCGGTGCCGTTTCCCCAATCCCATTCCACTCTGTCGCCGACTGAATAACTGTTCTTCGTGGTCATATGTCTTCCTTTCGATGAAAAGGAAACAAGCGGCTCGCGACCATGGTTCCCTCGAGCTTCTGGACGCGCTAACTAGGCGCGTGAAAATGGCGATTCATGCGGAAGGGCGCTCCATGTCGATCTATAAACTGGGCCAGTCGGTTCTGACGAAATTCGAACCGGAAACCGCGCACCGCATGACGATCAAGGCGCTCAAAGCCGGCTTCGGGCCAAAGGGGGCACCTCAGCTTGATCCATCGCTCAAGACAGTGCTTCCTAAATCCGGTCTGGAACTGAATTCACCGCTCGGCCTTGCTGCCGGTTTCGATAAAAACGCCGAAGTACCAAGCGCCATGTCCGGCTTCGGGTTCGGCTTTGTCGAATGTGGAACGGTGACGCCGCAGCCTCAGCCGGGCAATCCGCGTCCACGCCTGTTTCGCCTCACCGAAGACCGCGCGGTGATCAACCGTATGGGCTTTAATAATGACGGGCTGGATGTCTTTATCGCCAATCTGAAAAAGTATCGCGGACAGGCCAAGCTCGGCGCGAATGTCGGCGCGAATAAGGTCAGCGAAGACAAGATTGCCGATTATGAGACCGGCGTGAAAGCCGTCTGGGCGCATTGCGACTATGTGACGATCAATATTTCCTCGCCAAACACGCCAGGCCTACGCGGCCTTCAGGATAAGTCATCTCTGACAGACCTTCTGACCCGATGCGGTGAAGCGGCCTCTGCTGCGGCCGAGGCAGACAAGGTCTCGCGCCCTGTTTTCCTGAAGCTCGCGCCAGACCTCGATGAAACCGCAATCGACGACATTGTCGGTGTGGTCGAGATGGCGGGCAGCTGGCTATCCGGTTTGATTATTTCTAACACGACGCTGGAACGCCCAGATTCGCTTCAAAGTGTTCATAAGGGCGAGATGGGCGGACTGTCGGGTGCGCCGCTCTTTGAATTATCGACGAAAATTCTGCGTGCCTTTGCAGACCGCCTTGAAGGGCGTTTTGACCTGATTGGAGCGGGCGGAATTAGCTCTGCTGAACAGGCTTACAAAAAATTAAGTGCCGGAGCGCACGCCGTTCAGGTTTATTCAGCTCTGGTTTATCTTGGTGTCGATATGGTGTCGGACATCAATCGGGGCTTGGTGGGATATCGCAGTTAATCTGCAGCTGAAGGCTAAATTTTGCCTTTTATGTCGTTTACCCCGATGATCACGGAACTCAGATCGAGGGGAACACATGCTCGGATCACTTTCAAAATCACTCGCGGCGCGCCTGACGTGCCAGACAGCTGCTGCAGCGCTTCTGGCTATGGGTATGGCAGGCGCCGCTTACGCTGAAACTGTAACAGGTACGCTGGCAGACGGCGACGCCACTACAGATGCAGGCGGATATTCCGACCGGTTCGAATTCGAGGTGACGAGCGCGGGTATGCTCCATGTCGATCTCGTATCAGACGATTTCGACACTTACCTCACGCTGGTCACGCCATCCGGTGAATTGCTGGAGAATGATGACTACGGCATGAGCTTCAACTCACGCGTCATGTTCAACACGGAAGAAACCGGCACCTTTATCGCCATTGTCTCTTCCTACGATACGGACGGTGCGGGCGAGTACACGCTTGAATACAACACGATAGAATTGAATGAGGGCGGCCCGGCAGTGGGGATCGCGGCAGGTGGCGAGACCATCTCTGGCGAACTCGCTATGGGTGACGGCTTCAACGAGCACGGATCTTTCTTCGACACATATGAAGTCGAGATTGAAGAAGGCGAACACATCTTCTTCAGCGTTTCGTCTGACGAGTTCGATACACTCATCGCACTGATCTCGCCGTCCGGCGAGGAATACGTCAATGACGATTACGGCATGGGCGTGAATTCCGGCCTGATGATGCAGGCAGAAGAGAGCGGAACATACGAGTTTGTCGTCACCAGCTTTGGCGAAGGTGAGACGGGTGCTTACGCGCTGGACTATCAGGTCAGCGACACACCTTTCGGCGGCGTGCCTGAGGTTCTGGTCTACACAAGCGATGTTGTTGAGGGCGAGCTTTCCGAAGATGACGGCATGATGCCGAATGGCAGCGTTGTCGATCTTTATGAAATCTCACTGCAGCAGGGCACATCCATGATGGTGCGCCTCGACTCAGACGATTTCGATACGGTTCTCACCATCACGTCTCCTTCCGGCGAAGAGATGTTCAACGATGACTTCGGTGACTCTCTGAATTCTGGCCTGATGATGCTGGCAGAAGAGACAGGCATTTATATGATCGAGGTCGGTGCATTCGGCATGGACGGCCTGGGCGCCTACACGATGGATTATCGCACAAGCGATGAGCCATTTGCAGGTTCGCCTGAAACCCTCGAACCGGGTGCTGGCGAAGTCTATGGTCGCCTGGAACTCGGCGATGGTGTTCACCTCTCCGGCGCGCTGCAGGATGTGTATCAGCTTGAAGTGGCTGAAGGCGAAACGCTGATCCTGCGCCTGAACTCTGAACAATTCGATCCATTCCTGCGTGTCACCACACCGCAAGGTTACGACATCGAGAATGACGATTTTGCCGGCGAACTGAATGCGGCGATCATGACTGTCGCTGAAACAGCGGGCACCTACACAATTGTTGCCACCAGCTATGGCGCTGGTGAAGCAGGCGATTATGCGTTCAGCTATCAGGTGTCTGATGAGATCGAAGCCGGTCCGGCGACGACGCTCTCTCGCGATGGTGGTGACGTTGAAGGCATGCTGACGCTTGGCGATGGCATCAATGAAGACGGGACGCTGTATGATCTCTACGAGATCGAGCTTGTCGAAGGTGAAACCTTCCAGCTGTTCCAGCGCTCTGATGCGTTCGACAGCTATCTGACGGTGGCGACACCATCTGGCGAAGAGTTCGTCAATGATGATTTCGGCGGCAGCTTTGACTCGCGCGTCGCATTTGAAGCGCCTGAAAGTGGTGTCTACACGGTTACCGCCTCAACATTCGGCTCTGGCGAAGCTGGAAGCTACGCAATCAGCTATGCAGTAAGCGATGAACCAATCGGTGGTCCGCCGGTGGAACTTGATGGTGACGAGGGCTCCCTCGAAGCTGAGCTTTCCATTACGGACGCGACCGGTGAAGACGGCTCTTACATGGATGAGTACACGCTGGATGTTCCGGCGGGTGCTTTCCTGACCGTCGACATGAACTCCATCGATTTTGATACTTTCCTGATGGTTCGTGGTCCGGATGGTTCCGAGACGTTCAATGACGACTTTGAGGGCAGCCTGTCTCATTCCCGCGTGGAACTGACAGCGTTCGCTGGCGGTGAGTACACCATCACAGCATCAGCTTACTCAGCAGGTGAGTATGGTGATTACGAACTGTCCTTCATGATCGATGAAGACAATCCGCGCGACTTCTTCACTGGCGAGCTGGCTGAAGGCGATGATCTGGCGGAAGAAGGCCAGTATCAGGACAGCTATGAGATCGACGCTGAAGTTGGTCAGGACCTGGTTGTTGATCTCCGCTCTGCCGAGTTCGACACCTATCTGACAGTGATCGCGCCGGATGGCGAAACGCTTGAAAATGACGACTATACCGGCCTTGGCCATTCGCATGTAGAACAGCGTGTCCGCGTGCCGGGTACATATACTGTTCTGGTTCGCAGCTTCGGCGAGGGTGAAACCGGTTCGTACACGGTTGAATACAGCCAGGAAGAAGGCCCGGTAATGGGCGGCGAGCTAGAAGCAGAAGCTGAAATCGGTTCCGGTGACTCTATCAATGGCGTGCTGGAAGCAGGCGATGCGCTGCACGAAGCGGGTGAGTTCCGCGATGTGTACTCATTCGAAGCCGGCGCTGGTGAAGAGGTCGCATTCGATCTCTTCTCGGCTGGATTCGACACGTATCTGATCGTTGTATCTCCGGATGGCACATGGACAGAAAACGACGACTATAACGGCTCGCTAGATCATTCTCACATCACGATGACAACTGATCAGGCCGGTGAGTATATGGTCATCGTGACCAGCTATGATCCGGAAGAAACAGGCGATTACCTCCTGTTCCGTCGCAGCTGATCTGACGTGAAATCATAACGGGACTAAGTTCTTAGTCCTCTGCTTCATAAAGCCCGTCTGTAAATAGCAGGCGGGCTTTTTTATTGGCGTTAGCGTCATGAATTTTCGGTGGTTTCTATAGATTTTTTTGAAAATTACATTTCGTTCAGGTTAGGTTTATGTGACTATTCCTACTGTCAATACCTAGATCGCAGGTGTTTGGCTGGACGACACAGTGCTTGAAAAGGAAGGTCACTAGTCCGTTTTACAGCTGACCATCAGGGGTAAACGCAATACGAGGGGACGTCATGTTCAAGGGATCAAAACTTTCTACGCTGAAGCGCTCAACCAGCGCTGTTGCCGTCGCATCTGCTGTCGCAATCGGGTTCTCCGGTTTCGCGATTGCGCAGGTCGCCAAAGGTGACACATTCACGGGCAATCTGGCTGCAGGGGATGAGCAGCTCCAGTCCGGTGAGTATCAGGACAGCTATACATTCACGGCGAATGCGGGCGACCAGATCACGGTTGATCTGACGTCTACGCAGTTCGACCCGTATCTCATTCTGATCACGCCAAGCGGCGAGCAAATCGAAAACGATGACTGGGAAGGCTCGCTCTCCCATTCTCGTGTTGAAACGGTCGCCCCAGGCAACGGCACATATGAAGTGCTGGTAACCAGCTTCGCGCCAGGTGAAACCGGTGGCTACACCCTCGAATACGACGCAGGCGCCGGTTACGGTGGCGGCTATGGCGGTGGTTATGATGGCGGCGCAGCGCAGGGTGCGACTGGCACACTCGCACCGGGCGACCAGACACTCACTAGCGGTGAGTATTCCGACCGTTACGAGTTCACAGCCGGCCCGGGCGAGGCGGTATCCATCGACCTGACGTCCAACGATTTCGACCCGTATCTGATCGTGCAGACGCCAGATGGCGAGCAGCTTGATAATGATGATTATCAGGGCAGCCTGTCGCGGTCTCACATTGATGCGACGGCCGCAAATGGCGGTACTTACATGGTGCAGGTGACAAGCTTTGCACCGGGTGAAACGGGCGCATACTCGCTGTCTTTCAACGGCTCTGGTGGCGGATATGGCGGCGGTCAGCCTGGCTATGGGGGCGGCAACAGCTCCGGCTCTACAGGCTCGCTTTCTTCCGGTGACGAACAGCTTCAGTCTGGTGAGTTTCTCGACCGTTACACGCTGAATGCGTCTGCTGGCGAGAACATCATTGTTGATCTCACATCTGACCAGTTCGACCCGTACATTATTCTCGTAACGCCAAATGGCGAGCAGATTGAGAATGATGACTGGGAAGGCTCTTTGTCTCGTTCTCGCGTTGAAACGGTTGCGTCTCAGGGCGGTGCGTATGAGGTCATTGTGACCAGCTTTGCGCCGGGCGAAACCGGCTCTTACGCGCTCTCTATGGAGAGCGGCGGCTCTGGTAGCTTCTCTGGCGGCGGATATGCTGGCAACTTCTCAGGCTTGTCCGAAACAGGCACGCTCGCACGCGGCGACGAAACGCTGGAAGGCGGCGAATTCTTCGATGTCTATCCATTCTCAGGCTCTGCCGGTCAGCGTCTCTCTATCGAGATGACTTCGACCGAGTTTGATACCTGGGTTGGTCTGGTTGGCCCTGAAGGCATTCTCGACGCAAACGATGATGCGCCGAATATGGGCACAAACAGCCGTCTTGATATCTCCCTGCCTACATCAGGTGAGTACTCTGTGATCGCGACATCTTTCGCAGCAGGTGAGACCGGTCGGTACAATCTCAATGTCAGCGCTGGCGGCGGGTCTTCGCGTCCGGTCACAAACTCCAACAACGCATCCGAACTGTATGTTGGCGCATCTGTGAACGGCCAGCTGACGACCAGCGACCGCCGCGGCCAGTATGGCGAATATGAAGATACATATTCCTTCCAGGCTCAGGCAGGTCAGAACGTTCGTGTGGTCATGGAATCAGGACCGATCGACACCTATCTGCGCCTCACAGGCCCGGGTGGCGTATCGCTTGAAAACGACGACTACAACGGCTCGCTCGATCAGTCTGTCATCGAATTCCGCGCGCCGTCTTCCGGTCGCTACACCATTACGGCGACGTCTTACGCTGAAGGTGAAACCGGCGCTTACACCCTCTCCGTAACGGATGGCACGGGTAACTCCCAGCTCATCCCGAACAATGGCGGCGGTTATGGCGGTGACAGCACCGAAGTCTATGGCATCTTTGTTGGTATCTCTGACTATCCGAGCTTCTATAACGACCTGCCATACACGGCTCAGGACGCTGTGCTGGCTCATGATGCGGTTCGCGACTTTGGAGGCATGAATGCCAGCAATGCGATCTTGCTGACAGACGAAGAAGCGACCGAAGCAAACCTGCGTCAGGCTTTCCAGACCCTGTCTGCCCGCATGGATGATGACGACACATTCGTCTTCTTCTTCTCCGGTCACGGTAACCGCGTCGACATTCGCGGTCCTGCCGAAACAGCTGATCTGGATGGCATGGATGAGACAATCGAGCTCTATGATAATCCGATGACGGATACTCAGTTCGATGCGCTGCTCGACAGCATGCCGGTCGAGCGCGCGCTGATCATTCTAGACAGCTGCTATTCAGGTGGCTTCGCGAAAGACGTGATCTCGTCTCCGGGTCGTATGGGCCTCTTCTCTTCGGAAGAAGACGTTGTGTCTCTCGTGGCATCCAAGTTTGAAGCAGGCGGCTATCTGGCTCACTTCTTCCGCGCTGCGCTGGAGACCGGTGAAGCGGATATCAATGGTGACAGTCAGCTCGATGCGATTGAGCTCAGCCAGTATCTGCGCACAAGCTATCTCCTGGAACACCAGAGCAAGCGTCAGCTGGAAAGCTTCGACTCTCTGGACGACATTGATGTGACCTACCAGCACCTCGTCGTCGACCGTTCAGGTGTGTCGCCTTACGAAGTCTTCTTTGAACTTCGCTAAGCGATAGCGACAGAAATAGAAAAAGCCCGCTTCATGGCGGGCTTTTTTGTGTCGAAAACCTCCGTTTGTTCATATTTGAGTAAGAGCCTTCAGTGTGGAAGCTTATAAGAAACAGCGGTAAAGAGATTTCTGGTGGTTGAATTTTTCAAAAAATAGCTGGACGGGCTGTGGGTAACTCTGGTTAAATCCTAACAATTCCTTAACGAGGGGTTGTCGGGGACATGGCTGACGGGTGGGGTAATGACGGTTTAATCGCCGGTCTTCGGACCGGCGATGCCGCGCATGAAGCCGACCTTTATGATGCCGCCTATCTGGAATGGCTTCGTTTCGGCGCAGAAAATGATCTTCTCGAAGCCAATCCTGAAGCCAGCTGCAAGACAGGCGTAACGGCAGCCCAGATGACTTTGGTAAAACAAGTCGCCGCAGTTCTGGGCGTTGGCGTTTTATTGGCGCCGATGGGGCTGTTCTCAGTGGTCAGTGCCCTGGCCTTCTCCGCATTTTGCCTGCTGATCTTCTACCGATGCGTTTTGCTTTGCGCGGGCTTTGCTGCGCGCACAGCGTCTCCGTTCACCGGTGATAGTGCAAAGCGCCGCTTCATCTGGCCGCGTTATAGCGTGCTGGTGCCGGTCTTCCGTGAGCCTGAAGCCATTGGGCCTCTCATCGCGGCGCTGAAAGGGCTCGATTATCCGAAACGCCAGCTGGAAATCCTCATCCTTCTGGAAGAGAGCGATACTGAAACGCTGGCGGCAATCGAGCAATTGAAATTGCGGCCTTATTTCAAAGTGCTGGTCGTGCCTGAGGGCGAGGTGCAGACCAAGCCGCGTGCCCTCAATTTCGGGCTGAAGCTTGCGACCGGCCAGATGATTGCCGTCTATGATGCCGAAGATGCGATGCACTCAACCCAGCTGAAAGAGGCGGTGAGGGCGTTCCAGTATGCGCGCGAAGAGACGGGGCGTAAGCCGCTCGCCTGTGTGCAGGCGCCGCTTATTCCGCATAATAGTGGGGAGAGCTGGATCGCTGCCCAGTTTACCCAGGAATACCGCGTCCATTTCGGACTGATCGTACCGGGTCTCAGCGCGCTCCGCCTGCCGGTTATGCTGGGTGGGACGAGCAATCATTTTGATCGCGGGGCGCTTGAGAAGGTGGGCGGTTGGGACCCTTATAATGTGACAGAAGATGCGGACCTCGGCCTGCGTTTTGCCGCTGCGGGGTATCGCGTGGGCCATATCTCTCCGCCGACATTTGAAGAAGCGCCGATCGGCCTTCGTCAATGGATAGGTCAGCGCTCGCGTTGGGTGAAAGGCTTTATCCAGACGGCAGGTGTTTTCTTCCGGGCCTCACCAGCCTCGCGGATCAGAGTGATGGGGCTGAAGAATTATATCTCTGCCGTACTGTTGCTGTCCGGCTCTGTATTATCATCAGTGTTTCACGGGCCGTTCGCGCTCTGGCTTGTCGCGCAGGCAGTGCTGCCGGGGCTCACCCCACCATCAGAAGCGATCATCCTCTGTCTGACAGGTTTCAGCGTGCATATTCTGTCAGTCGTCATGTCCGGCGCTTTCGCATCGGCTGGCGCTATCCGGGCGCTGATAACGGCGCCATTCTACTGGCCACTTCAGACGGTTGCGGCAGGCAAAGCGATCTATGAGCTGATCGTGCGCCCATTCTATTGGGATAAAACCCAGCATGGCGTCAGCGTGAAAAGCCTGTCCCGCAAGCAGCTTCGCACGGCCAAGGTTTGAACCCGCCCCGATTGGCGCTATCTGATAGCTCAATGCTGCCGATTTTCTATCATGACAGATATGACGCCGAGACCGTGCCGGACGGGCATCGGTTCCCCATGCGCAAATATCGCGAGACAGGGCGTCGCCTGAAGGAGATTGGCCTCGTCACGCCAACTAATCCGATCCGTAGGCCAAAGCCCGCAGACTTTGAGATGATCGCGCTTGCGCATGACCCGTCCTATGTGGATGCGGTCTTCCATCAGACGGTGGACTATAAAACGGCGAGGACGATCGGCTTTGAGATGACGGCGGCTGTCGCTATGCGCTCGCGTCTTTCTTGTATGGGCACGTATCTTGCCGGTGAGGCGGCGCTGTCCAAAGGCATTGCCTGCAACGCGGCAGGTGGCAGCCACCATGCCAAATATACGCATGGGGCGGGGTTCTGTGTGTTCAATGATGTGGGCGTTGCGATCCGTGCGCTGCAAAAGACCGAACGCATCCGCAAAGCGCTCGTGATTGATTGCGATGTGCATCAGGGCGATGGCACGGCAGACATCTTCCAGAATGACGACAGCGTCTTCACCTTCTCGCTTCATTGCGAAGACAACTGGCCAGTGCGCAAGGTCGCTTCAACGCTGGATATCGGGCTAGATCAGGGGCTGGGTGATGGAGGCTATTTGCGTGAGTTAGAGGCCGGACTGGCACGCGTGCTGGAGGCATCATCTCCGGACGTCGTATTTTACAATGCCGGTGTCGACCCGCATGAGGGTGACCGGTTGGGCAAGCTGAAGCTCACTGATGAGGGCATTCGCGCGCGCGATCGGCTGGTTATCTCACGCGTACGCGAGCGGGGCTTGCCGCTCGTCTGTGTGATGGGCGGCGGATATAGCCATGATGTGAGCCATCTGGCGCGGCTTCATGCGTTTGCGTTTGAAGAAGCTGCCCGCGTACTGGAAGCTGAAGCTGATCAGCGTGTTTCGTCCGGATGATCGATTTTGTCCGACATGCCCGTATCGTCGCTTTCACGCGGCGCCGGTGACGGCGTAAATTCGATCTCTGAGTCCTCAATGTGAATTTCACCGCGGCGGCGTGGCAGGGCGTAGGCGTGTTCCTGTTGTAGCCATGATACCATCTTTTCGCGGATTTCGCAGCGCAAGTCCCATGCGATCGGTGAGTTCTTCGCGCTCATCAGGCCGCGCAGCGTGATGGTCTCCTGCGTCGTGTCGATCACCTGCAGCACTTGTACATCGCCGTCCCACAGCTCGCTTTCTTCCAGAAACTCTTTCAGTTTGGCGCGGATCTCGCTCACCGGTGCAGTGTAATCCAGATGCCAGGTCACAGAGCCGATGATGGACGAGCCTTCACGGGTCCAGTTCTGGAATGGCTTTTCGACAACCTGCGTCAACGGCACGACGAGGCGTCGCCAGTCCCAGATTTTCACCACGACATAAGTGGACGTGATTTCGTCAATCCAGCCCCATTCGCCCTCCATAATGACGGCGTCGCCAATGCGAAGCGGCTGGGTGAGGGCGATCTGAATGCCAGCGATCAGGTTAGACAGTACAGGCCGCGCCGCAAAGCCGATCACAATGCCGGCGACACCAGCAGAGGCGAACAGCGAGATACCGATGGAGCGCACAGACGGAAAGGTCATCAGCATGGCCGCGACGGTGACCAGCAAGATCAACATGGTCATCATACGGCTCAGCAGGCGCATCCGCGTCGAGACCTTACGGGCTTCCAGATTGTCTTCGGCGTCCATGTCGTATTTAGACACGCGGTTTTCAGTGAAGGCCGTGATGAAGCGGTTGAGCAGCCAGCCTGCAATGCCGATCAGCAGGATCGTGACAATCTGATTGATCAGCCCGCGCCAGCTATCTGGCATCTGCACCATAGGCAGGGCCAACTCTGCTGCCAGAACGCACATGCCCAGAAGTGACACTGTGCGCGCGCGCCTGAGCGCTCTGGCAAACAATTTGTCGCCATCCTTGCCAACAGCGCGGGTTAGAAGGGCATAGATGATCGTGTGAATGACAATAGCAGCAGCGACGGCTCCGACGAGAATGGCGATGGCCATCATATTGTTGACGGTGACGTCTGCGAAAACTTCCGCGACTGGCTCCATAGCGTCAGAAGCCGGAGAGTTTGCTGTCATACTGTCATCCTTTATCGATCCGGAAACGCAAAAATGCCCGCATCCCGGCAAAGCTGGAAGAAGCAGGCTTGGCGTCTCTTTGATTGTCCCTAAATGTTAAAGCCTCAGCTCCGGAACTGTTCCGTAAAACCGCGTTAGGCAGGCATGGCGATTTCAACTGATATGATTTTAAGCGTTATCGGCTTGATGGTGATGGCTGGTTTCGCGGTTTTCTCTTCGTATCGCGCCAGTGCGCCGCGAGATGATATGCGTCCGAAACTGCTGCCCTGGCGACTTATTATGATTGTCAGCGCGTTTGTAGCGATCCTGTTCTTCGTGCACCTGGTAAATATTCTGGGTTATGAGACAGGGCCTGGAAAAGGTCTTCTCGGCCGCTTTTAAGTCGGCATTACAGATGTTTCATCGGATTGTTTTGGAACATCAGCCCGGCCGTCTCCGTTGATTTGCCATAGGTAAAAAACGGAGGAAAACTTATGAAATATCTCATTACATCCGCCGCATCGATCGCTCTTCTGACAGGCACAGCGACTGCGCAGCTTGGCTCGGTCACATCTGACACGACAGGCCAGCTCGGCACGAGCGTGGGTGAAGGCATGGACCTTCAGACAACAGTAGACACATCCGCTACGTCTGTATTCGACGCTGATACAGTGCCCGTAGAAAGTACGCTGGCAACAAGCCTTGAGGGCTCGCTCGACTCATACGAGCTTGAAAGCGCCAGTGATCGATTAGGTGATCAGCTCCGCGATCGCGCCGAAATGATGCGTGAAGAGACGAACCAGGGTGTCGTGGAAGCCCGCAACGAAGGCTGGCAGGCGACACGCATCAATACGCGCGTCGAGCCGGTGCCAACGCCTGTAACCGTCTACACACGTGACGGTGCGCAAGTTGGCACAGTCGACCGCATGAATGACGGTATGATTTATGTCCGTGGCAATGGTGAGGCCGATGCCGAGACTATACAGGTCGCGGGTGATAGCGCTGCATTCCATGCTGACGCAAACGCTGTCGTACTCGATGCGGACGAAGCAGAATTCCGTGCAAACGTGGAAGCATCAGCCGGTTCACGATAGGCTTCGTGAGCTGCTGATAGAGAGTGCCCCGGACGCTAGTCCGGGGTATTCTTTTTGTAGCGTCAGGCCGTTTCCATGGCGCGTGGTGGAACCGGGAGGGCCTTTTGTTTCGAAATTGCGCGCGCTTCGCCGAGTTTCAGCTCGCGGTTCAGATCCTTGCAATAAGCATTGAAGTCGATCTGAATGGTGTGGCGCGGCGAGGCGTAGAAATGCCCACGGTGAAATTCGTCGTCTTTCTTAGTGATCGCCTGCATCTCTTCGCGCGGGGGGAGAGCGTATTCGCCCGTTAGATAAGCTGCGATGAGTTTGGCCTGTTGTTCGGCCAGATTGACGAGGGTCGGCAGAGGCTGTGCCAGTCCGACAAAGAACAGATTATCAAATCCGTCGCGCACCATACGCTTGAATAGGTCGAACTTATGGTTTGCATCGGGTTTCAGAAGGTCGTCAGAGAAGAACGGGAAGCTAATTTTATATCCGGTCGCCCACACGATGGCATCGATCTCTTCGCGTGTGCCATCCTTGAAGACGACGCCATTGCCGTCCAGCCGGTCAATTGCTCCCTTCACGTTGATATCACCGCAGCCGACGCGTGTGAGGAATTCACCCGAGACAGACGGATGACCTTCAAGCGGTTCATGGTCAGGCTTTGGAAGTCCGTAATCTTCCATATTGCCGATGGACTTTTTGATGGCGCCGCGGGCGAGCTTTCGGCCAAGGCCAGAAGGCAGCCATGCCGGAAGTACGGCTTTGTCCGCCGGTTTTCCGTTCATGTATTTTGGCAATACCCATATGCCGCGACGTAGCGAGATGTAGAGCGTGTCGGCAATCGGCCGTTGGGAGAGTTCGGATGAAATATCCATGGCCGAATTTCCACCGCCGACGACCATGACTTTCTTGCCGCGAAAATCATATGGCTCAAACGGGTCGCGGTAATGGTGGCTATGGACCTGATATCCATCAAACTCACCCGGATACTCATCCGGAATGCGCGGGTCCCAATGGTGACCATTGGCGACAATCAACGCGTCATACACCCGCGTTTCGCCAGTTGAGAGGCGAACCTCCCAGAGACCGTCATCTCGTCGGGCAGCATGGTCGACACCCGTGTTGAAGGTGATCGTCTCGCGCACACCGAAATGGTCTACATAGTCATGGAAGTATTGAAGCAGCTGGGAATGGTGCGGAAAGTCCGGCCAGTCCTTCGGAACGGGAAAATCCTCGAACGCCAGACGCCATTTCGACGTGTCGATGTGCAGGCTTTCATAGCAGGATGACATGCCGTTCGGATTGTTAAAATACCAGTTGCCGCCAATATTGTCCGAGACCTCAAAACAGTCATACGGGATGTTCGCATCCTTCAGACGTTTGGCAGTGGTGAAGCCGGACGGGCCTGCACCGATAATGCAGACTTTCGGCAGGTGGGCTGCGCCGTTGAAACCCATCTTGTCTCTCCCTGTATTGTGCGGCGTCTCAAACGGGCCGCGCTTTTAAGTGGAGTGTATGGGGCTTTACGTGTGCGTCAACGCGTGACGCTACGGCATAACGGGTATGTTCGGGCAGGATATGCCGGGAAACATCGGATTTTTCAGTATAGATCGAAAAACGTGCTTCTTTACGCTGGGATAGGGGCACACATTGGCTAGATTTACAGAATAAGACTGAGTAACCTTAAGTGGTTCACGATAGTTTACTATCTAAAGCCTTCAGGGCTGAACCCGATAAAATACGTCACGAGGGAGAATAAAATGGCGGACGGAATGGACCCGACCCTTGACCAGTTCAGGGCTGAAACACGGGCCTGGCTGGAAGAGAACTGCCCGGCGAGCATGCGCACCCCGCAAGTAGAAGACGAAACCGTGTGGGGCGGCCGCAAAGAAAAATTCAAAAATCCGGACTCCAAGCTCTGGCTCGAGCGCATGGCCGCTAAAGGCTGGACAGCGCCAACATGGCCGAAAGCTTATGGTGGCGGTGGCCTTACCAAGGAAGAGAACCTTATCCTGCAGCAGGAACTCAAGCGCATCAAAGCGCGTCCTGCGCTGAACTCTTTCGGTCTCTGGATGCTTGGCCCTGTTCTTCTGGAATATGCCAATGAAGAGCAGAAGCAGAAATTCCTGCCGGACATCGTCAAAGGTAAGATCCGCTGGTGTCAGGGCTATTCAGAGCCGGGCGCTGGCTCTGACCTTGCTGGCCTTCAGACCAAGTGTGAAGACAAAGGCGATCACTGGCTGGTGAATGGCCAGAAGGTATGGACGTCTTATGCCGATCAGGCTGACTGGATCTTCTGTCTGGTTCGTACCGACACTTCCAAAAAGCATGAAGGCATCTCCTTCCTCCTGTTCGACATGGAAAGCGAAGGCGTCGAAGCGCGTCCGATCAAGCTGATCTCCGGTTCGTCTCCATTCTGTGAAACCTTCTTCAACGATGTGAAGGTTCCAAAGGATCACCTCGTAGGTCGTCTGAATGGCGGCTGGGAGATTGCGAAACGTCTTCTCCAGTATGAGCGTTCAAACATCTCTGCGACTGGCTTCGGCGCGGACCGTGCTGGCACACCGCCGCTTTACGAGCGCGCGAAAGAGTATGTGGGCACAGATGCGAGCGGCAAACTGCTCGATCCGGACCTTCGTATGCGTCTGGCGGATCTCGCCATGGATGACAAAGCCTTCAAGCTGACGGTTGCCCGCATGGCAGAGCAATCCAAGGCTGGCGAGGAAGTCGGTCACACGGCGAGCATCGTGAAATATGCTGCGGCGAAGCTGAACCAGAAGAAGACAGAAATGACTGTCGAAACGCTGGGCTATCAGGGGCTTGGCTGGGAAGGCGAGGGCTTCACTGATCTGGAGCTAGCGTCCAATAAAGCGATGCTGCGGGCCAAAGCGAACTCGATTGAAGGTGGCACCTCAGAGGTGAACCTCAATGTGATCGCGAAGCGCGTTCTCGGACTGAAAGAGCACAAGGGATAACCGCTTGATATGATGCTTCTGATGGCTCTGGTGATGTTTGCTGTACCGCTGATTTCGGGAGGAATTAGCAAGGTCTACGGTGACAAACCAACGGTCAAATGGACGTCGACAGGCATTGGAGTTCTGGTTTCGCTGCTGATTTTTCTTTCGGTATTTTTGGCGCAAGGCGGACGATTATCGTTCGATGTTCTTCTTATACTGATCGTCATTGCCGGTTTTTGGCTGGCCTTTTTCTGGCTTGGACAACGCATTGGACGGCCCTTCGGAGAAATTCGGCAAGAGCGTCTTTCCAGAACTGAGAAACAGGATTTTGAGGATACATTCTCATGACATTCGTACTTACTGAAGAGCAGAACATGCTCAAGGAAGCCGCTCAGGATTTTATGTCCGAGCGGCTCTCACTCACACACTTCCGCAAGCAACGTAATGCGGGCGCAAACGGTAAAGACCCGGAAAGCTGGGGCGCTATGGCCGAAATGGGCTGGTATGGCGTTCTGGTGCCGGAAGAGTTCGGCGGTTCCGAGTTTGGTTATGTGGGTATGGGCCAGGTGCTGGAAGCACAAGGCCGCACACTGGCATCTTCACCGCTTCTGCAAACGGCTATGGTCGGCGTATCGGCGCTGGTTCTTGGCGGCACCGAGGCACAGAAATCTACGGTTCTGCCAAAGATCGCTGAAGGCAAGATCACAACGGCTCTGGCAGTGGACGAGCATGCGCACCACGCGCCGGCTAATGTCGCGATGACGGCTGAAGCAGCAGGTGGCGGCTACACGCTCACCGGTAAGAAAGTGTTCGTGCCAAACGGCCATTTCGCTGACCTCTTCATCATCGCGGCGCGTACGTCCGGTTCTGCGGGTGATACAGACGGCATCACGCTGTTCATGGTGCCTCGTGAGACTGACGGTCTGACAATCAGCGAGCTCAGCACGCTTGATTATCATGGTGCGGCGAACCTTGAACTGAACGGCGTTGTAGTTCCGGCTGCAGACGTTCTGGGCGAAGTCGGTGGCGGGTTTGCGCTTCTGGACTCAGTGCTCGACCGCGGCCGTATTGGTGCAGCAGCTGAACTGCTCGGCCTCTCTGTCGCGGCGTTTGAATTGACGCATGAATATCTGCAAACGCGTAAGCAGTTCGGTCAGCTGATTGGTTCTTTCCAGTCACTGCAGCACCGTGCAGCGATCATGTTCTCTGAAATCGAGCAGACCCGTTCTTGCGTGGCAGGCGCTCTGGCAGCCCTCGATGAAGGACGTGATGATGTTGCTCAGATGGCGTCTCTTGCCAAAGCTAAAGCCTCTCATCTGGCACACCTCGTCACGAACGAGACAATCCAGATGCATGGCGGTATCGGCATGACGGACGAACATGATGCAGGTTTCTTCATCAAGCGTGCGCGCGTGGTTGAAGCCATGTTCGGCGGCGAAGGCTTCCATAAGGAGCGCTTTGCGAGCCTGCACGGCTTCTAGACTGTCCTGAAAAGGGACTCTGACTGTCCCAATTCCCGCATCAAGCGAGAGGCCCGATGAAAATCGGGCCTTTTTTTTAACCTTTTGAATCTGTTTGATTCTTTGGATTTTAATCCAGAATTGAAAGAAGTGTCTGCTTGCTTTTCAGGCAAAGTATAAGGAAAACAGTGAATTATAAAAATTCTTTGCAGGAATATCCCCTTTTGCGCGAGCGCTGTTGCGAGTCTTGAAAACGCAGTGATACGTTAACTCTACAGCTTGGTATTTTTGTTGCTGGTACTCGTTTAAATCGTGCGCTCAGGGCGCACCAAACGAACCTGGAGACGACATGAAGATCGTAACAATTGGCAGCTTCAAGGGTGGGACGGGAAAAACAACACTGTGTGCGGTACTGGCGACAGCCCTTACACAACGCGGACTGAAGACCCGGGTCATCGAACTTGAGACGTCGACAAAACCTCTGGCTCGCTTTGAGGCTGCGCGTGAATTCGCAGACCTGAACAGCCCTAACGTCGCAGATCTCCATGTCTCCGGCGGTCATCCTGACGTGCAGGACTGGCAGATGGGCTTCCGCAATCAGGCCGAAGAAGCCGCGCGCAAAGGCTATGATGTTCTGCTGATTGACACGGTTTCTGTCTGGAAGCCCGAAGTGATCGCGGCTCACCTTGTGGCTGATCTTGTCATCACAACGGTTACTGAAAGCCCTGTCGATCTCTATCAGATCATGCCGACAAATGGTCCGAGCATGCAGGCGACCCGCCCTTACTCACAGCTGATCGATCTGGTTCGTCGTCACGCGCAAAAGCTCAACAAAACCGACTTTGGCTGGTTCATGTGCCTGAACCGCAAATCTCATCTGATTACCCGCGTGGGCGAAAGCGTGCGCGAACAGCTGCTCGATTTCTGCGAAGAGTCCAATATCGACCTGCTCGAAGGTCTGGTTGACCGCGTAGGCTACCGCATCATGATGGAAACAGGTGTAACCCCGGTAGACGATATTGCCGGTGAGCCGATCCAGCGCAGCTTCCTCGCTGCACGCACGGAATCACGTCGCCTTGCGGCGCAGGTCATCCGTCAGCTGAACCTTCAGCCGGGCCAGCGTGCCAACTACGCCATCGCATAGTGCTTAAAAGGTTTTGACCCCGAATAAAGAAAAGGCCTGAGCATCGCTCAGGCCTTTTTGATTCTGGTTGGCTGAAGCGAGCCTTAGCTCGCTTTGCCAGGTGCGTTCTCAAGAACATCTTCAACAGAGCGAAGGCCCGGCTTCGGAGATGTAACCAGAACGGCCATATTGCCCGGAAGGTGCTGGTTATCGAGCATCTTCTCGTGTGCTTCCGGAATGTCGCTCCATGGGAAGACTTCGGACATGCACGGGTCGATACGGCGATCGATAACGAGTTGGTTTGCCTGAGATGCCTGTTTGAGGTTCGCGAAGTGGGAACCCTGAACACGCTTCTGACGCATCCAGAGGAAGCGGGCATCCATGGTCAGGTTGAAGCCTGTTGTACCGGCACAGATCACGACCATGCCGCCGCGTTTCACAACGAAGACAGAAACCGGCATTGTGGACTCGCCAGGGTGTTCAAACACCATGTCGACGTCTTTTTTGCCTGTGATTTCCCAGATCGCCTTACCGAACTTACGGCTCTCTTTCATGTAATCATTGAACTCAGGGCCGTTTACGGTCGGCAGCTGACCCCAGCAATTAAAGTCTTTCCGGTTGAGTACGGCTTTAGCGCCCATACTCATCACAAAGTCGCGTTTATCCTCGTTCGAGACGACACCAATGGCGTGTGCACCGGTGACGGCGCAGAGCTGTGTCGCAAACGAGCCGAGACCGCCAGATGCACCCCAGACGAGGACGTGCTCACCCGGACGCAGAACGTGCGGACGGTGGCCGAACAGCATGCGGTAAGCGGTAGCGAGCGTCAGCGTGTAGCACGCGCTCTCTTCCCATGTGAGGTGCTTAGGACGTGGCATACACTGGCGCGCCTGAACGCGGCAGAATTGAGCGAAGGAACCATCCGGAGTTTCATAACCCCAGATACGCTGGCTTGGCGAAAACATAGGGTCGCCGCCATTACATTCCTCGTCGTCGCCATCATCCTGGTTACAGTGGATAACAACTTCGTCGCCTGGCTTCACACGCGTCACTTTGCGGCCAACAGCCCAGACAATGCCTGAAGCGTCGGAACCAGCTACGTGGAAGTCGGCTTTGTGTACGTCGAATGGTGAAATTGGCTCACCAAGACCGGCCCATACACCGTTATAGTTCACACCAGCGGCCATAACGAGAACCAGAACCTCATCGGAATCGATTTCTGGCACTGGAACCTGTTCTAGCTGCATCGCCTGATTCGGGCGACCATGGCGCTCACGGCGAATGGCCCATGCGTGCATGAATTTTGGGACGTGGAACTCCGGTGGAATCTCACCAACGTCGTAAATATCTTTTTGCTCGCGAGCCTGATTGGCTAAAGACATGCAGTTCTCCCCAAGAACGGTTAGAATATATCCGCCGTGATTTTGTTGTACGTGCGGACATCGAGGCCGCTAACCTGACCGCTGGAAATGAAGAGTCAAGTATTTTTGCTGCGGCGCAATATAGTTTCTGGGTAAGTGTTGCGCGAAACCGGGGAAACATGCGCCTAAAGGGGGAAATATTTCGTAGTCTGACGAAATGTCTCGCCTGTTCTGCGTGTCGTTTGTGTTGCATTGCACACTAACTCGGGTTTATCTGGCGCCGGGAGAAAACGAAAATGACTGAGACGCCTTACCAGCACGCGGCCGACAGGCCGTGGATTTTCCGCACTTATGCGGGCCATTCAACAGCCGCAGAATCCAATGCGCTGTACCGGAGAAACCTTGCAAAAGGTCAGACCGGTCTTTCAATTGCCTTCGACCTGCCAACGCAGACTGCCTATGACGCAGACCATGTGCTCTCACGTGGTGAAGTGGGTAAAGTGGGCGTGCCAATCGGCCATCTGGGCGATATGCGCACCCTGTTTAATGAAATTCCTGTCGCCGAGATGAACACCTCGATGACGATCAACGCACCTGCAGCGTGGATGCTTGCACTTTATGTGGCGCTGGCTGACGAGCAGGGCGCAGATCGCAAGGCGCTGCGCGGCACGACGCAGAACGATATCATCAAGGAATATCTCTCGCGCGGCACTTATGTCTTCCCGCCAAAGCCGAGCATGCGCCTCATCGCAGACATGGTCAGCTGGTGCTACACAGAGACACCGAAGTGGAACCCGCTGAATGTGTGTTCCTACCACCTTCAGGAAGCGGGTGCGACGCCGGAACAGGAGCTTGCTTACGCGCTTGCAACAGCATGCGCCGTTCTCGATGCGACGAAAGAAGGCGGTCAGGTTCCTGACCAAGACTTCGAAGTTGTCTTTGGCCGTATCTCCTTCTTCGTGAATGCCGGTGTGAAGTTCGTGACCGAGCTTTGCAAAATGCGTGCGTTCGTCGACATGTGGGAAGAGATTGGTCGTGAACGCTATGGCGTGACCAACCCGAAATCGCTCCTTTTCCGCTATGGTGTTCAGGTGAACTCGCTCGGCCTTACTGAGCCGCAGCCGGAAAACAACGTCTACCGTATCCTTATCGAGGCGCTTGCTGTTACGCTGTCCAAACGTGCGCGCTGCCGCGCGCTTCAGCTGCCAGCCTGGAACGAAGCCATGGGTCTGCCGCGCCCCTGGGACCAGCAATGGTCTTTGCGCCTGCAGCAGATCCTCGCATACGAAACAGACCTTCTCGAATTTGAAGACCTGTTCGATGGCTCTCACGTTGTCGAAGCGAAGACGAACGAGCTGAAAGAAAAAGCCCGCGCCGAACTCGCTAAAATCGACGCTGCCGGCGGTGCTGTCGATTCGGTTGAGTATATGAAAGCGCAGCTCGTTGAGAGCCAGCGCCAGCGCGTTGCCGGTATCGAAACGGGCGACCATATGGTTGTGGGCGTCAACGCTTATAAGGAAACGGAAGAAAGCCCGCTCTCTGCTGGCGAGAAATCCATCCAGAAAGTCGACCCTCTGCTTGAGGCTGAAACCGTTGCCAAGCTTAAGGCATGGCGCGCGGCGCGTGATGCCAAAGCGGTTGATGCTGCGCTGGAAGGCCTGCGCTCTGCTGCGGTTGAAGGCCGTAACATGATGGAGCCGAGCATTGTCGCGGCGAAAGCTGGCGTGACCACGGGTGAGTGGGGCGGTGTGCTGCGCGACGTGTTTGACCAGTATCGCGGCCCGACAGGTGTGTCTCTCGTGATCGCATCTGATCCGGAATCCAGAGAGGCCGAGATCAAGGCTGAAGTTGAACGAGTGTCAGAAGTGCTTGGCAGCACGCTGACATATGTTCTGGGCAAGCCGGGTCTTGATGGCCACTCAAATGGCGCAGAGCAGATTGCATCTAAAGCGCGTCAGGTGGGTATGAATGTCCGCTATGACGGTATCCGCTTCACGCCGGAAGAGATCGTCGCGCAGGCGGTTGAAGAGAAGGCTCACGTGGTTGGCCTGTCTATTCTGTCCGGCTCTCATGTCGATCTGGTTCGTGATGTGTCCGCGCGTATGCGTGATGCGGGTATTGGCCATGTGCCGCTTGTCGTCGGTGGCATTATTCCGCCGGAAGACGAACTGGTTCTGAAGCAGGTCGGCGTCGCGCGCGTCTACACGCCGAAAGACTATAAGCTGAACGAGATCATGGCGGACATCGTCGCCACGGTTGAGAAAAGCGCGTCAGAGACTGTGTAGCTGAAAGCGGCAAAATAACAATGAAGGCGGATGGTCGTTCGATCGTCCGCCTTTTTTGTGTTCACTCGGCTGCTTCATCCTGACCGCGGCCGAACAGCGTGAAGCGTTCGGTTACGAAGACGATGATCAGGCTGACAACACCCAGAATAACGAAGCCCATCAGCACTGGAATGATCGAGCCGTTATACTGACCAGCAATCGCGCCACCAATCATCGCGGCAACCGTGGTTGAGGCAAAGCCCAGCATGGCAGAAGCTGTGCCAGCAATCTTGCCCAGCGGTTCCATCGCCATGGAATTGAAGTTCGGGCCCATAAAGCCGAAATTCATGAAGACGAGCGAGAACAGGATCATGAAGCTGATCAGGTTAGGCCCCCAGATCTTTGTAACCAGAACCAGCGCAACCGCGAAGACGATAAAGCCGATCAGTGCGGTGTGAGAGATCAGGCGCTGACCTAGTTTCTCAACCAGAGTCGAGTTGGTGAAAGTTGCGACCGACATAGAAAGCGCGATGCCTGCAAAGCAAAGCGTGAACAGCTCTCCAGCGTTGAACACGTCATTGAAAATCTGCTCGGACGAAGAAATGTAGGCCATAAGCGAGCCAAAAATGACGCCGCTTGCCAGCATGTATCCGAGCGCGTCGCGAGTACGAAACACTGTCAGATAGGCAGACGTGACGGCCCGTACATTGATCGGTGTGCGCATCTCAGCAGGACGTGTTTCTGGCAGCCGGAAAAACGACCAGACAAGCATGATCGCGCCGCCGCCGGCGAGCACGCCAAATATGCTTTGCCAGGTGTTGAAAAGGTGGAGAATGAACTCACCAAACATTGGCGCGAGAATAGGAATGACCATGAATACGGTCATGACCATGGACATAATCCTCGCCATGCCGCGTCCCACAAACAGGTCTCGCACGACACTCACGGCGATGACGCGCGTACCACCCGAGGCGATGCCGAGTAGGATCCTCCATGTGAGCAATGAGTTGAAGTCTTGTGACAGCGTGCAGCCCAGCGACGTGATCACATACATGATCAGAACAAGCGTCAGCACGGGCTTTCGTCCAAACCGGTCTGTGATCGGCCCCCAGAACAGCTGGGAAATACCGAACCCGTACATATAGTAGAGCACGATGTTCTGGGCGTCGTTTTCAGTTGGTGCGTTTAGAGCGTGTCCGATCTCGGACAGGGCAGGCAGCATGACGTCAATCGCAAGCGCATTCAGCGCCATGAGATAGGCGGTCATTGCTACGAATTCTGGTGTTGAAAGTTTGCTGCCAGCAAGTGGGTGGGGCGCAGTAGTCATTCTGGGTCCGTTACTCCCTTTTTGCTGGAAAGGAAACGGTCAAATTTTGACTGTTTCGATGAGTTATTCTCACCAACGTCGAAACGGTGCGATATCTTTCTGGCCAGAGTTCGCCTGACGGAAAAATTCTTCGAGCTGCCCGAGACCAATTGATATAGAGGGGCATTTTGCTGTATCTGGCCCCATGACCACATATACAGTTGCCGCTCTTTATAAATTCACTGCCTTTCCGGACTTTGAAAGCTGGCAGGAGAAAATCCGTGATTTCGCGAATGCGCGCGAGATTTGCGGCTCTCTCCTGATCGCGAGCGAAGGCGTTAACGGTACAATCGCCGGCCCGACCGAAACGGGCATGCGCGAGATGATCGACTATCTGGAAGCCATTCCTGCGATTGGCACGCTGGAAGTGAAATACTCCCACGCGCAGGCCAAACCGTTCAAGCGTATGAAAGTCCGCCTGAAGGAAGAGATTGTGCGCATGGGCGTGCCGGGCATCGACCCGAACCGCACCGTCGGCACCTATGTCGATCCGAAAGAGTGGAACAAGCTGATCGCTGACCCGGAGACGCTGGTCATTGATACGCGCAACTCGTTCGAATTCGACATGGGCACATTCAAAGGCGCGGTTGACCCTGAAACGCGGACCTTCCGCGAGTTCCCGGGCTGGGTGGACCAGCATGTCGGCAAGCCGGGTGAGCGCAACGCCAAGAAGATCGCCATGTTCTGTACGGGCGGCATTCGCTGTGAGAAGGCGACGGCCTATCTGAAAGAAATGGGCCATGACGAGGTGTATCACCTCAAGGGCGGCATTCTGAAATATCTGGAAGATGTGCCTCAGGAAGAAAGCCTCTGGCAGGGTGAATGCTTCGTCTTTGACGAACGCGTCGGCATTAAGCACGGCCTGGAGCTGGGTGAGTATGTCAGCTGCCATGCGTGCGGCCGCGGTGTCAGCCCTGAAGGTCAGAGGTCCGAGAACTATTTGCCGGGCGTCTCTTGCGATTATTGCATCGACAAGTTCACCGAGAATGATCGCGAGCGTTTCCGTCAGCGCCAGCTTCAGCTGGAGCTTGCCAAAAAGCGCGGTGAAGCAGGCATGGGGCCCGAGGCGCGTCCGGACCTTCTGCGCGAACACCGCGAAGCCGAAGACATGCAGGAAAACGGGGAGGGGTAATGCCCGCACCCGTTCTTTATAGCTTTCGCCGATGTCCTTACGCGATGCGTGCGCGCCTCGCGATCCAGTCTTCTGGCATGCAGGTCGAACTGCGGGAGATCCACTTAAAGCATAAGCCCGAGCATATGCTGGAGGCTTCGCCCAAAGGCACTGTGCCGGTTCTCATTTTGCCGGATGGTCGCGTGATCGATGAGAGCCTAGATGTAGCCAGATGGGCGCTCGCAGAGTCTGATCCGCAAGGCTGGCTTGCGCCGTTTGAAGCTGATCGCGAAGCGACCGACTTCCTGATTGCGCGCAATGATGGACCGTTTAAACATCATCTCGACCGGTATAAATATGCCAGCCGCTATGAAGATGTGGATGCGAGCGAACATCGTGCTGAAGGGCTGAAAATTCTGGAGGACCTCGATGCTCGCCTTACCGAAACTGGCTATCTGATAGGGCCGCGCTTCACCTTTGTGGACGCCGCTATTGCTCCGTTTGTGCGCCAGTTCCGCATTCCGGACAAAGACTGGTTTGATAGCCTGCCTCTGCCTGCGCTCATCAAATGGGTGCACGACTTCATGGAGAGCGACCGCTTTGCCAGCGTTATGAAGAAGTATCCGCGCTGGGAAGGCGGCGAGGGCGAGCCATTTCCCGCTGCCCCCTAGCTGTTCCTAATCCAGCACAAAGCTGAGGCTGGCAAAGCTTGTTGCATAGTCGGCGCCGAACGCGCGCTCTGATACCGGCATGGCCCACGCCGCGTGAATATACCAGTCACCTTCTGGTGGGCGGTCGAAGCTGACCATGCCATTTTCATCCGTGGTGATTTTGACCGGCTCGGTCATCGCGTCCGTGCGGTTAATATGCAGCGTGCCGCCTTCGAGCGGCTCCCCTAGATAGAGAAGTTGGAAGGACAGTGTGTCGGAGCAGCCCTCTGACGGGCTTGCGAGCGGAAGGATTTCCAGCACATGGCCGACCGGCTGGCTGATAAAGCCTGTTTCGCAGGCTGCCTCATCCACCGGCAGGACAAGCGCTTTCATAAAGCGGGAATAAACCTCCGTACCAGGGCGGTTGATATCGCCGCTGGATGCCCTGTGGCGCAGTATGGGTGAGATGCCTTCCTCAGCGGCGTATTCGAGAAACGTCTCAGCGTCGAGCTGACTGCTCGCGCGGAATGTTGTGAGCGTGATCATGTGAGCTTCATCCGAAGACAAATCGAGCTGGAGCGTATCGCCCGGCTGCAAGTCTGCTGCTTCCGTCAGAAGAGACCGGCGCATGCCCGCTGAATCAAGCGTCATGGAAGCCAGACGCGCCGGATGCATATTGTAAGAGGCGAGGTCATCAGCATGCCCGGAGAAGAAACTCACAGTGACGCCAGCGTCGCTGCGGTCTGCTTCAATCCATGCATCATGCGCACTTGCGGGCAGGGCGGCGAGGCCGAGGCAGGCTGAAGCCAGAGCTGTTTTTCCTAGCATGGTCGTTCCTCTCATTACTCAGAATACACAGCTGTTACGGCGCGGCTTTTGAGACTGGTGCAAAAAAGTTCCAAAAAAGTGCACAATTTTCCAGTGCCGCTGCGTAACCCGAGTCTCGTCTATTATAATCAGGGAGTTTCAGATGGGACTAAAAGCATTACTCATAGCGGGTGTAGCTATGGCGACGGGGCTATCTGCTTATGCCTCCAGCCACCGCGAAGCGCCTGGAACGACCGAGCAGCCCAAGGTTGACGGTACAGACTTCTATATGTTCCGCAGCTACGAAACGGGCCGCGAAAACTACGTTACTTTTATTGCCAATTATCAGCCGCTTCAGCTGCCATATGGCGGGCCGAACTACTTCACCATGGACCCTGATGCTCTTTACGAGATTCACATCGACACTGATGCGGACGCCGTTGAGGACCTCACATTTCAGTTCGATTTCGATAACTCACTGAACAATGGCGGTATCGCACTCAATATTGGCGGCGAGACTGTTCCTGTACCGCTGCGCGCGATTGGTGACCCGTCCTCTTCCGGCAATCTCAATGAGAGCGAAAGCTATGAGCTCTATATGATTACGGGCGATCGCCGCACCGGAGAGCGTGTCTCTCTTGGTACGTTCGACAAGCCGTTCGACAATTCCGGCACGAAAACCATTCCGGATTATCCGGGCTATGCCGACCAGTTCATCTACCCGCTTTCCATTCCGGGATGTTCCGCACAAGGGCAGGTCTTTGTCGGCCAGCGCGCAGAAGCGTTTGCAGTGAACCTCGGTGAAATCTTCGACCTTGTGAACCTCGTGCCGATTGATGGCGACGTGCCACTTAACGAAAACGGCGACACCTTCCCGGGTGGTATCACGCAGGATCGTGCGAACGATGACCTTGTAGGCCGTGCCAATGTCACATCACTGGCGATCGAACTGCCGATCGACTGCCTCAATGATGATGGCGACGATATTATTGGTGCATGGACGACTGCCAGCCTGCCACAGGCGGAAATCGAAGATCCATCCCCGACCTACGAGCAGACATCCGTTTATGGCGGTGCCTATGTACAGCAGTCGCGCCTCTCAGCGCCTCTGGTGAACGAGGTCGTTATCGGTCTTCCGGACAAGGATTTGTTCAACGCCGCAGAGCCGACACAGGACTCAGCGCTGGCAACCTATGTTACCAACCCGACGCTGCCAGCCCTTCTGGATATTCTCTTCCGTGATGCGGTGAACTCCTCACTCGGTACGAATATTGAGAACCTCGCGCCGCAAAACTATCCGCGTAATGACCTTGTCGCGGCCTTCCTGACCGGCATTGATGGGCTCAACCAGCCTGCAGATGTAACTGCGTCAGAAATGATGCGTCTTAATCTTGGCATCGCGCCGACACCCCGTGATCAACAGAGCACGTTTGGTGTGGCTGGCGACGATCTGGCAGGCTTCCCGAATGGTCGCCGTCCAGGTGATGACACGGTCGATATCGCACTCCGTGTGGTCATGGGCGCGCTTTGCTATCCGGTACCAATTCAGGGCGTAGAGACAGACCTCGGTCTTTGTGCACCTGAAGATGCACCAGTTGGCAATGTGCCGTTCACGGACGGTGCACCAATCAGCGCGAGCGAGCTACCGGACAGCTTCCCGTATCTGAACGACCCGATTCCGGGGGCCACAGGATAACAGGAGCACAATATGAGACATTCAAAATCACTTCTGGAGGTTTCTCGGACGGCCCTGTTGGTTGGCTTTTTAGGGCTTTCGCTGGCGGCATGTTCCGGTGGCGGTGGGGATAATAACAATGGTGGTCCCTTCCCGACGCCGACACCCACGCCGTCGCCGCCACCACCGCCTCCTCCTCCGCCACCTCCACCGCCTCCGCCACCACCGCCTCCGGTGCCGGCGAGTCAGGCAGCGTCACAGCTTGGGGGCGGGTTCAACATGGCCTTCACCGAACCGCCATTCGGTACGCCTTATGACCCGCAGCAGAACGATGTTGCAGAGCTGACGGCGACGGTTGATCCGATCGATATCGAAAATCCATAGTCGGTTTCGACCCAAACAAATGAAAAGCCCCGACCATCTGGCCGGGGCTTTTTTGAAATTGGATTTGAGCTTGCGGTGTTTACTCAAACGTCTCAGCGACTTCACCACCGCGACCGGACCAGCTCTCATCCGTGATCGCCGCCCGTGAGGTAATGCCGAGGTTTACGAGCATCATGAACGCAAAAGCGTTTCCGCTAATCACGGTGGACACACCCATCATCGCAAACAATGTTGGCGTGAAGCTCGCGTCATTCTGTGTCGCCATGCTCGTCATGACCGGCATCAATAGCAGGAGTTGCAGGATCAGAGACAAAACATAATAGGCGACGATTGGAATCAGAAACGCCCCGAATAACGGCCAGAAACGGCCCTTTGTGGTGGCTTCAGCTTCAAAGAATGTGACCTTGTTGTCCCGTATCGTCACGGCGGATGCTGGAGCAAATTTGACTGCAAGCGCCAGGAGGCCGAGATAAGTCGCCAGATTAAAAATTAAGGCCAGAAACGGTGCTGCCATGGGTAATCCGGCTGCGATTAGCATGACAAACATGCCAATGATCAGACCGATAATCGCCATGACGATCATCGCCGCTATGAACATGAGAGCCCACCAGAGATAAACGCCGATCACGCGCAACTCGTCCTTGCCGAAGCGAATTGAGAATGCCTCATTGCGGATATACCGGCGAAGGGCGGATGCTTCGAGCACGGCCATCACGACAACTGAAAGAGGCACGAGGATTGCCATTGTGCCGAACATTCTGCCTATGAACGCAAACGCTTCCTCGTTGGATACTGGAACCGTCTGGCCGGGCGCCGTGATGCCGAAGCCTGCCATCATATCGAACGTCATGAACATGCTGCCGCCAAAGAGCAGTGTCATGGCAATGAACGCCGTCAGAAGCCATTTCCAGACAAAGCTGCCCGGGCCTTTTGTATTCTGAAAATGCATCAGCGCCGAGCTGAAGCTGAATTTTTCCATGAGTTATTCTCCCGTGGAGCTAGTGGAAACAGGTGTTGAGAGGATTATTCAAAGGTCTCGGCAACGGTGTAGGTCTGGCCGACCCAGTCCGGATCGGTGAGAACGGCCTTAGACGTGATGCCGAGCATGATGAGTTGCAGGATGGGGGCCGTCAGGACGACTACGCCTACTGTGAAGACAGTCGTGATCAGAAACGTCTGAAAACTGTTGGTTGGATCATAAAGGGCCCAGTCCTGCGGCGGAGCATTTGCAAGTTGCAGGAATAAGGGGACGACAAAAAAATCGACGATCACATCCAGAGCGTAGAACGGCAATGTAACAACCAATGCTGCAGCGAGGAGGCGCCAGAACTTACCCGACACAATTCTTTTTGACGATATGAAGAGGACTTTGTTCTCACGAATAGTGAGAGCCGAAGAGGTCATGAAGGATATGGCAACATAGATTGCGAGGCTGATAAATGGCAGCGCCAAAAGCGACGTAATGATAAGGTTTGCGGCGACGCTCCGGCTCATGTTCGAAATGATCGTGTTGCCGAAAATCATAAGAAAAAGGCCACCGGCAACACTCAAAAGAATAAGGATGCCGCCCCAGCAGAGAAAAACGCCGAGCAGTCTGAATTCGTCCTTACCGAAGCGGAGGGAGAAACCCTCTCGTCGGATGTACCAGCGAAGGGCAGAGGCTTCGAACATTGCAAGGATCGCTACAAAAAATGGCAGAGGTAATATTTGCCGCCACAAATTCGTAAATGGTTGAGTGGCGCGAAACTCGCCCTCCGC
>CENJ01173660.1_pt1 | contig 42215 bp, 38 predicted proteins | sample 356161 | NCBI WGS metagenome assembly CENJ01 (sample SAMEA2619531, study PRJEB7988) | marine metagenome | biome: marine biome (ENVO:00000447); feature: surface water layer (ENVO:00002042); material: "saline water (ENVO:00002010), including plankton (ENVO:xxxxxxxx)" | depth 5 m | reverse complement strand
CCCCTTTGTGACAAACGGGACATTTTAGTCTAAAAATATTCAGGAGCGATTTCATTCGGTTTCTATAATGCTACTAAAATAATGAAGTTAACGTGACCGAGATCGACTAATAAAAATGATCTTTGTATAAAACGTTTCGTTTGAAAGAATTTTATCGTGCGATTCAATACATGCTTCTAAGCACTGGCTTGTTTGGGCTGATGAACGCGCTGGTCAAAAAATTTATTGATTATCCCACCTTTGAATTGATATTCTTTCGTTCGGTTACCTCCCTTTTTATTGCTTTTTTCTATCTAAAATATTTCACTATTCCCCTGTGGGGAAATCAAAAACAATTGCTCCTCGTTCGGGGTATTCTCGGGACGACCTCTATGGTCTTGTTTTTTCTCTCTATTCAGTATATTTCTTTGGGTTCGGCAGTGACCCTCCGCTATACAGCTCCACTATTTGCAGCTTTTTTGGCGATGCTATTTTTAAAAGAAAGAATTAAACCGCTTCAGTGGTTTTTTTTCGCCGTTACATTTTCGGGTGTTTTTTTGATCAAAGGGTTTGATCCTTCTGTATCCATGGTAGGATTCTCCATTGCCATTTTGTCAGCAGTTTTTTCTGCAGGGGTATACATCTTGCTGAATAAGATTGGCCAGGGAGATCATCCGGTGGTGGTCGTTTTTTATTTTATGTTGTTAGCTAGTTTGATTGGTCTGCTAGGCATATCGCTAACGAATTGGAAGACGCCCAGCATCAACGATGTACCCGGTTTATTTATCCTTGGAGTATTGGGCTTCTTGGCTCAGCTATTCATGACCAAAGCTTTTCGAGCATATGAAGCCAACATGGTGGCTCCGTTCAAATATGTAGAAGTTTTTTTTACCCTGTCTTTCGGGGTGTTTTTATTTGATGAAACCTATACTTTTTTGAGCTTATTAGGGATTTTTTTGATTATTGCAGGCTTGGTGAGTAATATTGTTTACAAATCAAAAAGTCAAAAATAGCTATCTTAGTGTGCTGAATGCAACTGACTATGTTTAAGGATCTAAAGTATTTACTCGCTTACAGCATACCCATAGTGACGATAATATCCCTTTCACAAAGAGGAGTTTGGAGCTATGCTACTGTATTATATGCTTTTGTTTTGATTCCCATTTTAGAAATTATTTTGGCAGATCGACAGGCAAGCTACTCGGAAGAAGAAGTAGTGGAACGAAAAATCAATCCTTTGTTTGATTGGTTGTTGTATGGGAATATACCAATGATTTTTGCGCTTTTGATGTGGGGGCTTTGGGACTTATCTAATGGAATCTACCAAACCCATGAGATGATTGGGAAGGTATTGTCCTTAGGAATCTTGTTGGCGACCAATGGAATTAATGTAGCTCACGAACTAGGCCATCGAACGAATCAAACGGAAAGAAGTCTAGCCAAGTTATTGCTCTGTCCCTCTTTGTATATGCATTTCTATATTGAACATAATTTTGGACATCATAAAAATGTTTCAACACCAAACGACCCTGCCACAGCCTTACGCCATCAGAGCGTGTATTTTTTTTGGATACGTTCGGTAGTCGGACAATATTTAAACGCATGGCGCCTACAATGGCAATTGCTAAAAAACCAAAACCGTTCCTTTTGGTCGTGGCATAATGACATGCTTTTCTACTTACTATTTCAAGGTTTTTATTTAAGTATTGTTTATCAAATGCTGAGTACTACCGGGTTGGGTTTTGCAATTGCTATTGCCGTGGTTTCTTTTTTGATGCTGGAGACTATCAATTATATAGAACATTACGGACTGGAGCGAAAGAAGTTGTCCTCAGGGCGTTACGAACGAGTTCAAGCCCATCATTCTTGGAATTCCAACCACGTGATTGGACGAATGGTTCTTTATGAACTTACACGCCATTCGGACCACCACTACCGAGCCAATAAAAAATATCAAATCTTAGAGAATAAACCCGAAAGCCCACAATTACCCTATGGCTATCCGACCTCAATGGTATTGTCTATGCTACCTCCACTTTGGTTTCGTAAGATGGATCCTATCCTAGAACGCTATCAGGCTTCTGAGTAAACTTCAGATTTTAATTCCAACTTTCACAGATATCCTCATCTAAGACACGGACATGTCTTGATGAATTTTTATACATTTAGAACAACGCATCAATGAGAACCTTTTATGCATCGTAGAAAATTCATTAAAAAAACGGCCTTATCTGGCCTCTTTATACATCCTTTGGTGAATGCCAGCACTAAAAATATAACCATGAGTTCGAACCCTTTAAAGAACAACATCAATCATTCGGTTTGTTATTGGTGTTTTGAGGATATTCCCTTAGATACTTTTTTACCTCTTATCAAAGAAATGGGGGTCACATCCATTGACCTAATAGGTCCCGAGGGATGGCCAACATTGAAAAAGCACGGAATCCATTGTTCCATGTGTGAAGGAGCAGAAATCAGTCTTACGGAGGGGTGGAATGATCCACAACATCACAGAACCCTCATCCGTAACTATACTGAAATGATACCCAAAGTAGCCGAAGCTGGCTATACCAATCTCATCTGCTTTAGTGGTAACCGAAATGGCCTTTCGGATACAGCTGGATTGGCCAACTGCGTTAAGGGATTGAAGCAAATCCTCCCCTTAGCTGAAAAATACGGGGTTATCATTCATATGGAATTATTCAATCAAATCGATCATCCCGATTATATGTGTGATTCCAGTGCTTGGGGAATTGCTTTATGTGAAGCTTTGGGGTCTTCGAACTTCAAACTGCTTTTTGATATTTATCATATGCAAATTCAAGAAGGGGATATTATCCGAAGCATTCAGGACCATCACCAATACTTTGGTCATTATCATACCGCAGGTGTCCCTGGCCGGAATGAAATTGATGACAGTCAAGAGCTATATTACCCTGCCATTATGCGTGCCATTATTGACACAGGTTTCCAGGGTCATGTAGCACAAGAATTCCGGCCTACCAAAAAAAAACCGTTGGATTCTCTTGAAGAAGCTTTCCAAATCTGCGATGTGTAAGATTTGCTTATGCCTTTGTTTTTTCTTGGGTTATCATTTTTTTTGGGTGTTCAAACTCCTCAATTAAAACCCGTTACCGTAGCAGATTTCGAACGATTTATCAATGCTACCCAATACATTACCGATGCAGAACGTTACGGCTGGTCTATTGTGCAACAAGACGTGTATCGTTACACCACCGTTTGGGGGGCATATTGGTGTCAACCCGATGGGGAAAAACCACCAGCTTCTGAAAATCTTCCAGTTACTCAGGTAAGCTATGCTGACGCAGAGGCATATTGCCAATGGGCCGGTGTCCGCCTACCAACCTACTCGGAATACTGGAGATGGGTGAAAATGGATTCTCGTCCAATTCAATCCGATAATAAGGGTCCTATAGTTCCAGTGGATCGAGTGAATATTGTGGGGAATGTCTGGGACATTACCCAACCCGAGGAGAAAAATGCCCCCATACGTCTGGCGGGAGGTTCTGTATTTTGCTCCCCAATGACCTGTCACGGAACCGTCTCAGATCGCGAACTTTATGTGGATGCCCAAACGGCGAATATTCATATTGGGTTTAGTGTGGTTCTTAACCCATAAAAATCAGCGGTACCATTCTACCTTGTCTTGCCATGGATTTGGCATTCTTTGCGGTGGAGGACCTTCAAAATGTCCCAGATAAAAAATTCCCAAGCAGATTTCCCCTCTATTAAAAGGGACAAAATGGACCATTTGATCACTGTAGGAGGGCGAACTCCAATAGCCGCCCAATCCCATTTCGGTTGCTTGCAGCCACAGATTTTGAACAGCCATGGCCGTAGCAGCTATTTCTTCCCATTCTGGAACAGTGTCTTTGGGATCCCGTTGCATGCCTATAAGGATTACCGCACCAGATTGGTTGACCTTCTCCACAATCTTTTGTTTTTTGATTTGTGAAGGTTTTTTGGCTGTACTGACATAGGCTTCTGCCATGAATTCGCCCAAGGCTTGCTTTTTGGCCCCTTGCATAACCTTAAAACGCCAAGGCTCTGTTTTACGATGGGTGGGGGCCCAATTGGCAGCTTCCAAAAGTGTGGCAATTTCTTTTTTAGTTACTTCCTTTTCGGAAAATTGAGCAGGGTAAATGGAACGGCGTTCGCTGAAACTATTTTTCATACAATTGGCAATAAACAAAAAATCACCCTATGGGTGATTTAATTTGTAGCGAGAGGGAGACTTGAACTCCCGACCTCCGGGTTATGAATCCGACGCTCTAACCGGCTGAGCTACCTCGCCATCGGAGCGCAAATATAAAATTAAAATGACTAGCAAGCAATCCGTCATTTTAATTTGTTGAGTAATGGAAAGTATCAACGAAGTTTTTTATATATTACCCAACTCAATCAACGCACGACCATGAATCAAAAGAAAGCCTTTTCTGTAGAGTTTGATTTTCACGCCTCACCACAATTATTATTTCAGTATTTGAGTACCCCTTCGGGCTTAAGTGAATGGTTTGCAGACAATGTCAACTCCAGAGGCGAAGATTTTACTTTTATTTGGGATGATGGGGAGGAATACGCCAAACTATTATCAAAAAAAGCCAACCAAAAGGTACGTTATCAGTGGCAGAATGATGAGCCCGATCAAGAAGAATATTATTTTGAGTTTGTTATTGAGGTAGACGCTATAACCAAAGACGTTTCTTTAATAATTAATGATTTTGCAGAAGAGGAAGAAATAGAAGAGTCCAAAATGTTTTGGGAAAACTCGATCAGTTCGCTCAAACAAGTCTTGGGATCTGCCTAACTTTACTCCATGATTCGATACAACGGCAAGGGCTACTCTAGCTGGAAAGAGGCCCCGGTGGAACGTTCTTCGTTTTCACAACTGGGTGCTCAGTTTTCCATTCCTATCTACTGGAAAGGCAACCAACCATTGCTATGGGAAGAAACCTATTTCTATTGGATGTCGAGTTTGCGACGGTGGCGCGTTCAAATTCCAATGTCTCTAACCCCCGATTATTTAGAAGCGCAAGTACGTGCTCTTGGCATTAGCATAGCAGCTGATGAGATACAACTTTTTGTACTGACGGCTTTCCGTGAACTTGCACCCAAAGCTGACAGTCCGTTGACTCCCCTAGGGTGGGTCCTTGAATCCAGGGGGATATATGCACCTAGTTCCATCGTAGACACGTATGAAATTGAACTGTTTAAAGACCTGTATCTCTCCGAGGATTATTTCGCTACGCTTCCTGCTTCTCACCAAACCCAACGCGATTTAGCACAAATCTATGCCTATGAAAATGGCTATGCCGATTGTCTGCTGCTGAATACTCAAAAAAACCTGGTTGAATCGGCTCAAGGATCGTTGTTTCTTTGGATTAATGAAGCGGTTGTTTCGCCCGATCTGGCTTCAGGTTGTAGGGATTCAGTTCTCCGCGCTGCTTTTATTAATGCATTAAAAAAACAGGCAAATATATCAGTGGCTGTTCGGCCCGTTTCCCCTTTTGAATTACAAAATGCAGAAGCCTTACTGATTCTTCCTCCATTTACAGGAGCAGCTAGTGTGACTCGGTATCGAAAAAAAATATATATGAGTAGCGCACTTCAGGATGTATTGACCGATTTCTGGACAAAACTTCTCTAGTTGTAGTTGGGATTTTCAGGGGCATTGGACCACAAAATATATTTCCCCCCTAGAGCTACCATTTGCTTCCGCCAAAAATCCTTTTTAACCTTAGCAATCAGATTGTTTTCATGAGCATTGGGAATAATGACCCAAGAGTTGGCCGCAACTTCTTTACTCAATTGTCCCTGATCCCATCCCGAGTACCCCAAAAAGAAGCGAATGTTTTCTGATGTAATGGTTTTGGAATTAATTAGAGTGAGAACCGTAGAGAAGTTCCCTCCCCAATACAACCCACTCTGAATAGGGATACTATTTTCAATCAAATCAGGACAATTGTGAACATAAAAAAGATTGTCAGGTTCGACTGGGCCTCCGAAATAAAGTTTAAAATTGAAGCGAACCCCATCCAGCACATCTTTGAGTTTGTAGTTCATGGGTTTGTTAAAAATAAACCCAAGCGTACTATCTTCTTTATCATCGGCAATAAGAACGACGGAGCGGTGAAAGTTTTGGTCTCCGCAAATAGATGGTTCTGCGACAAGAAGAAGTCCTTTTTTCATGTTCTCCCATACAATGTAACAAACTTTGGATTCAAAACATAAAAAAAGACCCCCAGAGGAGGCCTTATGCTTTAAACGTAAAGAGGCATTAATTCACAGAGCTAGATAATTCTGCACCTGCTTTAAACTTTACGACATTCTTCGCTGCAATTTTGATGGTAGCACCTGTTTGTGGGTTTCTTCCTTCTCGTGCTGCTCTTTTAGAGACAGACCAAGAACCAAAGCCAACAAGAGAAACGCGCCCGCCTCCTTTAAGTGTTGATCCTACATTACCTAGAAAAGATTCGAGTGCCTTTTTTGCGGCTGCTTTAGAGACGCCTGCATCCGCTGCCATAGCATCAATTAGTTCTGTTTTGTTCATAATTAAAAAGGTTTAATGTTTCTACAAATTTAAAACCTTTGCCCAAAGACCAAAGCGAAAGCCCTATAAATACTGGGTTTTGTTGATAAATCTGCGTTTTTGTTAAAAACCACGCACAATTACCCTACTTTTTTTGTTAAAATGGTAACCATTCAAGAGATCTTTTGCGGACATCCTACGTTTATTAGGCATTTGTAGCTGAAGACATACGATCCATCCATCGGAATGAGCTATTTTAATTTTCTTATTATCAATTACAATCGAACCGAATGCTGCTTGGTGGGTTTCGATGCTTATCGATACTTCAAAAAGTTTCATGACCAAGATTTGGTCCCCATCTTCTACTTCTGACCAAGCTCCGGGATAGGGACTCATTCCCCGAACAAAATTTTGAATCTGGATGAGGGGTAAATGCCACGGGATTTTAGTATTCTCTTTGTTGAGTTTGGGAGCTTGAGAAAGGCTGCTGTTATTTTTCTGAACTTTGGGACTGAGTTGTCCTGCTTGGAGTTTTTCTAATGTTTTTACAATCAGTTTACTTCCAAGTACTGCCAAGCGGTCGTGAATACTTCCTGCTGTGTCGTCTTTCTGAATGGGAATAGATTCCTGGAGAAGAAGTGCTCCCGTATCAATTTTTTCATCAATAAAAAAAGTAGTCACACCGGTTTGCTTTTCCCCATTAACCAATGCCCAGTTGATTGGGGCTGCGCCTCTATATTTGGGAAGCAGGGAAGCATGAAGGTTAAAAGTCCCCTGTTTGGGAAGAGACCACACAGCTTTTGGGAGCATGCGAAAGGCCACTATCACTGCCACATCTGCATTGATTTTTTCTAGGGTTTTCAAGAATGGTACATCTTTCAAATTTGAAGGTTGGAGCAAGTTTAAGTCTTGCGAAATAGCATACTCTTTTACTGCGGATATTTTGATTTTTTTTCCTCTACCTGCGGGTCGGTCAGGGCTGGTTACTACCCCAACAATTGGATAGGCCCGCTTGTGCAACTCCTGTAAACAAACTACTGCAAATTCAGGGGTACCAAAAAAGAGAATTCGTGGCTTCATGATTTTTTTAGTTCCCATTGATAGTTTGTATTCTGCGTTATATGACCCACGGAGGCCCACTCGTGCAAAACTAGCACAATATTCTCTTTTGAGTAAGGGAGATGTTGCACCAACCTGTCCGAGCTCCAAGGCTTTTGCTGCAAACATTCCGTGAGGTCCTTTTTCAGTGCTTCAAGATTCTCGTTGGGGGTTTGTCCACAGCTAACAGCAGTACAATCCTCGCATGAGCCCACTAATTTTTCTCCAAAATAAGCCAGCAAACGCTTTCTTTTGCAATAACCTTCTGAAGAACAGAATTCATATAAAGCGTCGATTTTTTTCTGTTTCTGTTCACGCCTTTTTTTCAAACGATGGATTATGGGAGCCAAAATATAGGGTTCTTCTCGCGCATGAAGCCATTCCAGACAACTATCGTTCTTGATCCAACTGAGTTCCAGCCAACCGTCTGTATGAGCCTCCTTGAGATATTTCACGATTTTTTTTTGCGAAAGCCCACTTGTATTTGCCAGAAGTTCAAAATCAATTTCTTGGTTTTGCTGCAGTATCCGAGGATAGACTCGCCATAGATGCTGAAAAAAATCGGTTCGCTTGTTACGGGTTTTTAACCAGATTCCTATTTCTTTAGAATTTGCTAAAAAGCGAAGACTTACTTTTTCGCGATAGAGCGATTGCCATCGCCAAAGTCCTTCCCGATCTAGTACTTGAATGGCCTGCATTGTCTTGGCTCTAGAGAGCCCGTAGTGTGTGCAGAATTCATCAAAATTAAAATAATAGGTAGCTTCATTGCCCTCTCCATAGGCCACTTGCAAATGATTGCAGATACATTTGTAGAACAGCGTTAATTCTTTTTTGGCGGGGAAGGCATTCAAGAATTGTTTTTGTAACGAATCAAAATCATTGTATGCCCAAAACAGGGTGGCCGTTGCCGATTTACCGTCTCTTCCTGCTCTTCCCGTTTCTTGATAATAATGTTCGATACTTTCGGGAGGGCTCATATGGATTACTTGCCGGACATTGGATTTATCTATTCCCATTCCAAAGGCGAGCGTGGCAACCATGATCCGTGTATCTTGCTGTAACCAGCTTTCGAGCCGCTCTTTTTTTTCCACTTCATCCAAACCGCCATGAAAAAAGGCAACTGTATGTTGTGTTTTTAATTGTTGGTACAGAGTTTCTGTTTTATTGCGAGTTCGACAGTAAACGATACAAGGTTCTTCGTCTAGGGATAAACGCTTTAAAAGACCTCCAACTTTATCGTTTGTTTTTTCAATGCGATACTTCAAGTTGGGTCGGTTGAAAGATGCTCGATGTAAAACGGGGTTTGTCAACGCCAATTTTGTCTTCATATCTTCCAAAACGGCAGGAGTAGCAGATGCAGTCAGTGCTAAAAGAGGAACGTTTGATAAACGCTCTCTAAAATCTTTAATGGCTAAGAATGCCGGGCGAAAGTCGGGTCCCCACTCCGATACACAGTGGGCCTCATCAACTGCCAACAGGTGAATAGGAAGTCGAACCAATCGTTGTGCAACGTCACTATTCTGCAAGCGTTCTGGAGAAAGAAAAAGGATCTTATAGGGACCATAATCCAAATTGTCCAATTGATCTGTGAGGGATTGTCCAGGAGAGGGACGTTCCAGCATCATAGCAGGAATTTTTTTTTGCTTTAGCTGAGCCACTTGATCTTGCATTAAGGCGATTAATGGACTGACAACCAAAACAATTCCTTCTTTCATCAGTGCTGGAATTTGATAACAAATCGATTTTCCACCGCCAGTAGGCAGTAAACCAAGAGTATCTTTACCTTCCAGTACCGATGAAATTATTTCTTTCTGAAAGGGTCGAAAGCGATCAAATCCCCAATGTTTTTGTAACAAAGTTTCGGCTGATATCATTGAAGTAAATATTTCTCTAATTCGTCAACGCGTTCTGTGAGTGTTCCTTTATTCAATTCAAAAAGGGGGAAAGACGTTTTTGAATAGGTATTCCAAAGGGCCTCAGAAAGTACTCGTGCTTGTTCAAAGTTTTCCATTCTCTGTTCGTCCTTACAGTAAATGGTCTCCCAAGGGGGCAAAAAGACGACCCGGTCGTATGGGTAGTTTTTTATATTTAAGTCTAAAGAATCAGACTTTTCACCCATAACATTAAGGTATGCAATTACATCGGGTAGGCCTCGATCAAAAAAGACCCAAGGATGAGGATGGTTTAGTGGGAGACTGTGTGCCGCAATATATTGTGCAATACGTTCTTCAATCAAGCCCTTGCTGAAAGCTAGAGGATTTTCCAAAAAAAAGTTCTCCATTCCCCTTTTTTTTCCATCATCAATCAGTTGCCTAGAAAACTCCTCATAGCAGAGGTGTCCTTTTTTCTTTAAAGCAGCTATTAAGCTGCTTTTTCCAGAACCCGGTCCACCAGTGATGACCACTTTGAGATTTCTTTCCATAATCATTTTTTAGGGCCTATTTGAACCCGTATATTTGAAAAAAATACCAGGAATGCCAACCAATTCCAATACTGACAACTATTACGAACAGTTTCTTGAGAAATTGATTGATTCACAGCCATGGCCGGGACCCTATCTCTACAAATTTATAGTTAAAAAAGAGAGTCCCTACCTCGATGCGATTAAATCTTTTTTTTCGGAGGAAAAAACGACATGGACTGAAAAACAGTCCGCTAAGGGTTCTTACAGAAGTTTGACTATATTAGCATCAGATCAAACGCCAGAATCCGTCGTAGCAATTTACAAGCAAGTCAATGAATTCAAAGGCGTTATCATTCTTTAAAGAACACTTGTGTTTTCCATAATTTATCTTTTATGATACCCTTACAATACAATACAGATCGCTCCCATTTAATCATCCCAGAATACGGACGTCATATCCATCAAATGATAGATCAGGCGGTGGCTGAGACGGATCGTGAACAACGGAATAAATTGGCAAAAGCAATCATTGGCGTGATGGGCAACCTGAACCCGCATTTACGTGATGTTCCTGATTTTCAGCACAAACTTTGGGATCAACTCTTTATCATGTCTCAATTCGAATTGGACGTTGATGCTCCCTTCGAAAAGCCACAACAAGAAGTACTTGCGCAGCGCCCTGAACGACTAGCCTATCCCAGTAATAGTCAGAAATACCGTTTTTATGGGAACAATATCAATCATATGATTGAGGTTGCTAAGAGCTGGGAAGAGGGCGATATGAAAGATGCATTGGTTTTTACGATTGCCAACCACATGAAAAAATGTTTTTTAAATTGGAATAAAGACACGGTCGAGGATGAAGTCATTTTCACCCATTTGGGAGAACTGTCTAAAGGGGCTTTGAGTGTAAAGGCGGAATTACTTCCATTGACTTCCTCAGCTGACTTTTTGAAGGTGAAATCGAAAAATGGGAACGGTCCCAAGTCCAATACGACAATGAAGACCAGAAAACGAAATAACCGTAAACGTTACTAAATAACCACCACAGACTATGGGAAGCTTTAAAATTGAAGGAGGGCAGCCCTTATCAGGAGAAATTGAACCACAAGGGGCTAAGAATGAAGCTCTACAAATATTGTGTGCGGTATTATTGACTGCTGATCCGGTTATTATTCATAACATCCCTGAAATCATCGATGTCCAAAAGCTGATTCAGCTTTTGAAAAAATTAGGTGTCAAAGTTGAAGCAATGGCTTCCAACAGCTATCGTTTTCAAGCTGACGCAGTTGATTTGAAATTTTTGTCCTCTCCAGCATTCAAAGAAGAAGGCAGAGGTCTGCGCGGTTCCATTATGCTCGTGGGCCCCATGCTCGCCCGTTTTGGTGTTGGTAGTATTCCTCGTCCGGGCGGGGATAAAATTGGTCGACGTCGATTGGATACCCATTTCGAAGGCTTAATCAAATTGGGCGCAGCCTTTCACTACGACCGTGAAAACTATTTCTATACCGTAAAAGCGAAGCAACTTAAGGGGAGCTCCATGCTACTAGACGAAGCCTCTGTGACAGGAACAGCTAATATTGTGATGGCAGCCGTCCTTGCTAAAGGAATAACAACGATATACAACGCGGCATGTGAACCCTATCTTCAGCAGCTTTGTTTGATGCTCAACCGAATGGGAGCCAAGATATCGGGGATTGGTTCCAATCTATTGACTATAGAAGGTGTAGAGCGCCTCCAAGGAACAGAACATCGCATCCTTCCCGATATGATCGAAATAGGTTCTTGGATTGGATTGGCCGCCATGACACAAAGTGCTCTTAGAATCAAAAACGTACAATGGGAGTTTTTAGGACAAATCCCTACCGTTTTTAGACGATTGGGAATAGAACTAGAAAAACAAAATGACGACATCTATATCCCAGCTCACACGAAAGGGTATGAAATACAGAACTTTATAGACGGTTCCATTCTAACAATAGCCGACGCTCCTTGGCCAGGTTTTACTCCTGATTTATTAAGTGTCATTTTAGTCGTTGCCACACAAGCCCAAGGTGAAGTACTCATCCATCAAAAAATGTTTGAAAGCCGTTTATTTTTTGTCGATAAACTTATCGATATGGGAGCCAAAATTATTTTGGGCGACCCACACCGTGCTGTTGTCATTGGTCATAACTTCAAATCTCAATTGAAAGCTACCACAATGACTTCTCCTGACATTCGTGCAGGAATCTCTTTATTAATAGCCGCCCTCTCTGCCAAGGGGACGAGTATTATTCACAATATTGAACAGATAGATCGAGGTTACGAACGTATTGATGAGCGACTTCGAGCCATCGGTGCGAAGATCACTCGTATGTAGGACTATTGTTTTGACACAACGCAATGGCTGTAGCTATAAGTGTAGTAAGTTTCTTTAGATCAACCTCCTCTAACTTTTTGATATATAAGCATCCCACTCCTTTTTTGTAAGTTCCTAGATCGAAAAAATCCAATTCGGGATGGCTCAGATCACAAAGAAGATAAATAGTAATGGCTTGCTTTCTTGCGGCAAAACCACCGAGAAACCAATCGCCCTCTCGACCCGATTTGTAACGGTAACGATATTGGCCATAACCGAGAATACTACTGCCCCAAAGGACTGCTTCTTTGCGAGTTAATTTTTGAAACAGTTGATCGAGCCAGCGACAATCTTGTTGTTTTTGTATAGGAGTTATTCCATCAAGATAAGTGGCAACCGATCCTTGAGTAGGTCGGGTCTTGTTTTGCTTCATGTCTCAAAATAATAAATTACCTTCTTTTGGAAACCTTATTGTTGCTGATATTTCTTTGACGACTACATTTAAATCGGTCAACACCTTCACCTCGTTGTTGCCTGTGTTTTGTTTTTCTTCCTTGAACCCTTTCCCGCCACATTCTGAAACTACTGGGCTTCATCTCTTTTCGCATCAAGGTAATTACCTCTTGCTCTCTGAGGCCAAACTGATCTAAAATAGCATCAAAAGGGGTTCGGTCCTCCCATGCCATTTCAATGATACGGTCGCGTTGTAATTCCGTGAGTGTACTTTTCTTTTTCATATTCAATGCTGTTTCCTTGGGTAGGTTTTATTGTATACTATTTCGATTGGGTAGGGTGTGTCTTTGCAGGATTCTACGGCTTTCTTTACGGACCAAATTATTTTTTTGAAGGTTCCATAGGATATCGCTCGCCCTTTTTCGGCTTTGCTCTAACTTGACAATTGGGGCTGGATAGGTTTGTCCAGGACGGAAACGGTATAGTACTTCTTCCATAGGCGTGATGGTCCAAGGTTGATGAACCATAGGAATGGGTAGTATTTGAAGTTCAGGCACCCACTGTTTGATAAAGTGGGCGTGGGGGTCGTGTTCCAGGCTATTCTTTACAGGATTATAGATTCGAAGGGTATTGATTCCTGTTTCACCGGCCTGCATTTGAATTTGGGGAAAGTGAATTCCAGGTTCAAAATCTAAAAATTGTTGCGCTAAAAAGGCAGAACAAGCTTGCCAGGGTTGCCACAATTGATGCACAAAGAAGGAGACTACTAAGGCGCGCATTCGAAAATTAAGGAAGCCTGTGGCTACCAAACACCGCATCGCAGCATCTACAATGGGAACTCCAGTTTGACCTTCTTCCCAAGCGCTAATTAATTCGGTTTTCTCTGGCTTCTTTAAGGCATGAAATCCTTCATTGATGCTGACAAACTCCATACGGTGTTCCATTTCAAATTTTTGAATGAAGTGGGATTGCCATCGAAGTCGAGATCCAAAGGCTCGAAGGGGAAACCGTTGCACGTCTTTTTTTTCGATTTCACTTTGCAGTCGCTGAAGCACCTGTCGAATGGATAGATTGCCATAGGCGATATAGGGAGAGAGTCGACTGCAACTTCTTCGTGCCAGATCGGGCTTGGAAATGTGCTTTTGATAGCCCGTATACCGCTCTTTGAAAAAAGAATTCATATAGGTGTGGGCGTGTTGTTCCCCTCCAGGTTGTCGTTGAGGGTGTTTTGAAGTTTGCAAGGAAATAGATTTACTAGTAGACCGAAGTGTTTTTATTTGAGAATGGGAAAAAAAGTCATTGGCTTTAGCTTCTAAGGCAAGCAGGGGTAGGTTCATCAATTGCTCCCAACGCGAAAGCCATTGTTTTCGGTGTTGCATTCCTCTGAATACTCCTTGTTGCTGGTATTCTTTCCAAGGAAACCCTTTCTTTTTGCAATACCAAGCGACTTGCGTGTCTCGTTCATAAGTGACTCTTAATCCAGTCTCTTGATGCGAATACAGTCCCTTAATCTCGACGTTTTCTTGTAAGCCTTCAAGTATTTCTAGGAAATTCCCTTTGAAACTTACTACAGCTGTTTTATAACTAAGTAGCTGGCGGTTGAGATCGACTATGGATTGTTTGATAAAGTCCCAGTGCCGATTGGAACAGTGGGGTTCTTCCAACAAGATGGGTTCAAAAACATAAAGCAGAAGTACTGGCCATTGTGCTTCAAGGGCTGCATTGAGCGCATAGTGGTCTTGGAGTCGCAAGTCTCTTTTAAGCCATACAATGCTGACGGGAGGTTTAAAAGTCATCGGGATTTAGAAGGATTTTTTCTGCTCTTTCTTTGATGGCTACCATCTCTTCTTGCGGAATTTTTTCCAATAAGCGCAACATCATTGCCATTCGATTATTCTTGGAAAAGAATTGTTTTTTATCATCGAGGAAATTCCAATAAAGACTATTAAACGGACAGGCATCTTCACCGGTTCGTTTTTTAAGATTGTATTGACACTCACCACAATAATTACTCATCTTATTGATGTAGGAACCCGATGAAACGTAGGGTTTGGTGGCTACAATACCTCCATCAGCCCATTGACTCATCCCTCGTGTATTGGGGAGTTGTACCCATTCTATAGCATCGGCATAAATGCCTAAATACCAAGCGTCTACCCGATTGGGGTCTACTTGGGCGAGTAATGCAAAATTGCCGGTTATCATCAACCGTTGGATATGATGGGCATAGGCATTGTCTAGGGAATTTTGAATACTGTTTTGCAAGCAATTCATCTTGGTGTTTCCGGTCCAATAAAACGCAGGTAGGGGGTTGTGATTTTCCAATTTATTTTTTGTCGCGTATCCTGGCATTTCTTTCCAATAAATCCCTCGCATATACTCTCGCCATCCCAGTATTTGTCTCACAAAACCCTCTACCTGTGACAGGCTGATAGAATCAGAATGAAGTCGGTAGTATGCAATAACACCTTCCATAACTTCTAATGGATGCACTATTTTAGCATTTAGTGCAAAGGAAATTCGGGAGTGAAATAAATTGATTTCTTCTGTATGCATAGCATCCTGATAATCGCCAAAGTGGACCAACAGGTTTTCGCAGAAATAGTCCAATTGCTTGAGGGCGGCCCCTCGATGGGTAGGATATAAAAAACGATCATAATTAATGGTCCCAAGTGTTTTAACGCCCTCACTCTCTAAGAGTGCAACCAATTCTTTTATGTTACTGTTGTCAGGGACAAAAGCGTCTGGAATTTTTGGATTTCCTTTCCATTTATTTCGGTTATTTTTGTCAAAATTCCATTGCGCTCCTTCTGGTTGACTTCCGTCCATCAAGAGGTTGTATTTCTTACGCATGTAGCGGTAGAAAAATTCAAGGATGTATTGTTTTTTACCCTCAAAAAAAGTTTTTAATTCCACACGAGAAGTCAAAAAATGTTCGCTTTCAACGCAATGTGATGGAATAGATAAGCTTTCACAAAAAACTTTTAATTGTTGATCTAAACGATATTCATCGGGTTCTTGATACTCAAAGGCGCTGGCTTTTTTTTGATTAAAAATCTGGATTAGATTGTCGCAAACCTCTTGCTTGTTTTCGGGGGCATCCAAGGACAGGTAGATTACTTGGTGTCCATGGGATTGTAATGTTTGGGCAAAATGTCGCATGGAAGCAAAAAAAGCGACTACTTTTTGAATGTGATGTTTTACATAGTCCGTCTCTTGCCGCATTTCGAACATGACATAGCAGACAGCATCATCCACATTTTTATACCAACTGTGCTGTTCGTTTAATTGATCGCCAAGGATGAGACGTATGGTCATGGAAATAAGGTGGTTTGAAGCCATTGTTTTTGAAACTTCCCATTGGAATCATAGCGTTCGGCTTGCCACGCCACATCAAATTTTCGATCGCGAGGATCATTTCCCACTCCAGCCACGTACATCCAATTCCCATAGTTGCTATGAACGTCGTAGTCCAACAGAAGGGATTCAAAGTAGGCAGCGCCCATTCGCCAGTCCATACATAGGGTCTTGGCAAAGTAACTGGCTACATTTTGCCGTCCCCGATTGCTCATCCAACCAGTTTGTTGCAGTTCTATCATGTTGGCATTGACAAAAGGTTCTGGTGTTTGTCCATTGGCCCAATCAATGAAAATTTTAGGATCTGTTTTCCACTCATAAGAAAGATCCAGTATTCCTTCTAGGCGAAATATTTTATTGTTGTGTTTTAAAGAAACATATTTGAAATAATCACGCCAAATCAATTCAAAAATGAGCCAATAGGTAGAACTGTTCTTTTGAATTTGCTTTTCATAGTCTTTCACCGCCCAATAAATGGAGCGGGGTGATAGCGATCCGTTGGCCAACCAGGGAGAAAACTTCGAACTGTAATCTAATCCAACCAGGCCGTTTCTTGTATTCTTGTAATAAGATAATTTTTTGGACGCCCAAAAATAATGGTGTAACCGCTCTTCGGCCGCTTTACTTCCCCCTCGGAAAGGAAAAGCGCTTCGTTTATCGTTGATCGGTTCTTCAAGACCCATTTCGCGCAAGGAGGGAAAAGGGGAGGGAAGGGGCCAATGTTTTTGTTTTTGGCATATTTGTGGCGGTGAAATTAGAGGTCGAACGTGGCTTTCTTTCTCACACTTTTTGCGAAAGGCGGTAAATACGTTGGGCGTTTCTTCAATGGAGAAGGACAAATCATCAGGATGAAAAAGAAATTGTTCTTTTCGTTGAACGATCGTCACAGTTTGATCTATTTGTGATAAAACAGCAGCAGCAACTTCGGCTTCTTCTTCAGTCCATTCTTCTTGAAAATAAAGAGCTTTGATATCCAAACGAGCTACCAATAGGGGAATGCTATCTTCTGGGTGTTTACGGTCAGTATAAAGAGGGATATTGAGTGTTGACAATTGCTTTTCCAGATCAACAAGGGTTTGAATGAGGAATTGCGCACGGTATTTTTCTGTTTTTTTAAACCCCCAATCAGTATCCTTAAACAACCGAGGATCAAAACTAAAGTAAGCCACTACAGATTCGTATTTTTCGGAAGCCTCTGCGAGGTTTTGATGGTCTAGTGTTCGCAAATCGTTCCGAAACCAAACCAGTGCTGTTTTATTTATTTTTTGCATCGCTTACTGCAGTATTTTACTTGCTCCCAGTCTTTTTCCCATTTTTTTCTCCACTGAAAAGGGCGTTGACAAGTGGGACAGATTTTTTGGGGTAAGTGCTGCTTGAGAACTCTTTTCATTATTGAGCCAGCGCTGTTTTGTAGGTTGTCAAACAGCGTTCTCTGGCAGTTTTATGTTCTACAATGGGCTGGGGGTATGTCAACTCTTGATAGTCAGGAACCCATTTTTGAATATATCTTTGTTCTTTATCGAATTTTTTAATCTGCTCGGAAGGGTTGAAAATTCGAAAATAAGGCGCTGCATCAACCCCAGATCCAGCCACCCACTGCCAATTTCCCACATTGCTCGCCATTTCATAATCCAGTAGCTTTTCTGCAAAATAGGCTTCTCCCCATCGCCAATCGATGAGCAAATGCTTGCAAAGGAAACTCCCGACTAACATCCGAACTCGATTGTGCATAAACCCTGTAGCATTCAATTGTCGCATGCCAGCATCTACTAAGGGGTACCCTGTTTTTCCTTGGCACCAATATTCAAATTCTTCTTCGTTGTTGCGCCATGGAATACGGTCATACTGTGGTTTGAAACTCTTGTTTCGGGTGTGGGGGAAATGCCAAAGGATTTGCATGAAAAACTCACGCCAGATTAACTCTTTAAGAAAGGTTTTGTTGGATCGGCTTGCGGCTTGGTGAATCAAGGTGCGGATACTTACTGTACCAAATCTCAGTTGAGGCCCAAGTCGTGACGTTTGGTCGAGCGATGGAAAATTACGCGTGGCCTCGTAAGCATCGATAAGTTCATTCGAAAATTGATATTCTGGTTGGCGGTGTCCGCTAGGCATGAACCCCAGAGCCTCCAAACTGTGCATTTCGGGTTCACCAGCAACCAATCTGTCTAATAGATTTTGGGAGGGTACTTCGATAAGGCCTTCAGCTTCAAAACGAGCCAGCCATTTTCTGGAATAGGGAGTATAAACAACGTAGGGTTTCCCATCGTCCTTAACAACTTCATCTTCATGAAAAATTACTTGATCTTTGAACGAGTGAAATGGAATGGCCTGTTGCTCAAGTAGTTTTTCAATTTCGGCATCTCGTTCACGACCGTAGGGTTCATAGTCTCTATTGACATAAACACCTGAGATCTCGTGTTCTTCCAGGAGTTGTGAAAAAATAGCCTTGGGCGTCCCGTGATACGTTCTCACAGTACATCTGTTCCTCTTCATAGCATCGTTAACACGACCCAAGGCATGTATAATTAGTTCCAATCGACGATCTGTCTTGGGCAGCTTTCCCAAGATGTTGGTATCGAATATAAATAGGGGCAAGACGGGTATTCCACTTTGGAGTGCATTGTACAGGCCTGTATTGTCTTTGACTCTCAAGTCTCTCCTGAACCAAAACAAGCTGACCTTTGTCATCCATTTACGTTTTTAATGTCCCTATGCCGCCGTCTATTTGTATAATTTGTCCCGTCATCCATCCGCTTTTCTCACTGAGTAAATAAGCAGTGGCTTCCGCTATCTCTTTCGCTGTTCCAACTCGCTGAAGGGGATGGCGCTCTCCCGCTTTTTCCATTTTAGCCTCGTTATTTAAAAACTTATCGGCCAATGGTGTATTGACCAAGGAAGGGGCAATGCAATTGACACGAATTTTGGGTGCCCATTCGGCTGCCAAAGAACGGGTAAGTCCTTCTAATGCTCCTTTGGCAGCAGCAACCGATGCGTGAAAAGGCATTCCAGTTTGTACCGCTACTGTACTGTAAAACACCACCGAAGCATGGGTAGTGGCCTGCAGGTTTTTTCCCAAGGCCTGGAGGCTTTTAATCGCCCCCATAACATTCAAATCAAAATCTGCTTGAAATGTTTCTGGTTTCAAACCCTTGAAGGGTCGAAGATTGATGCTCCCCGGGCAATACACAAAACCATGCAATTCAGGCAGTAAAGAAACATCTAATTCTTGTGACATAACATCATAGGGAATATGGGTGCAATTCTTTCCCACCAAAGATTCCGAAGTTCGGCTGGCTACAAATACGTTGTGATCCTCAGCTAATTGCTCTACTAAGGCAAGGCCAATGCCCGAACTCCCTCCTACAATGAGTATGTTTTTCATAATCAATCTTTAAATTCTCCGAACAACTCGATGAGTTTTAGATATCGGTAATTAAATATTTCCTTCAACTTGGGCTTCACTAAAATGGGGTGCGCTATGCGCCCCAATACCCCCAAAGGAAGTTTGTAATCTACAATGTCTTCCATCGCAACGCCACCAGGAATGGCTTTGATAAAATGTTTGTGATGCCACAGGCTATAGGGTCCAAACCGCTGTTCATCTACAAAGAATTCTTTGTCCTTGACGTGGGTGATTTCAGTTACCCACTGGGTCGGTATGCCTCCGATAGGAGTCACCCTATACTGGATAATCTGACCAGCAAACATTGTACGATCTGCACCACTTATAATGTCAAAGCCCATATAATCTGGAGTGATGGTTTTTAGATTTTTTGGATTGCTAAGAAAATCCCAAGCCACATTAATGTTAATGGGTAAGTTTTGATGGGTATGTAATCGATAGATTTTCATACAAGCAATTTTAAGTAAAGATACAAAATGTTTAACGATATAAAGATTTTATTAAACAAAGTTTTTCACTTTCTCAAGTGAACAAGAAAAAAAGCAGAACAAGGCATTTGAACCAAACGAGTGGAAAGCTGTATTTTTACAAAAATCAATACCATGAAAAAATTTATTTACAGTACTTGTTTGTGTGTTTGTATCTCGATGAACGCACAGCTCCAAACTCCTGAATCCAGCCCAGCAGCTACCTTGATGCAGACTGTCGGTTTAACCGACTTTACTGTAAAGTTTTCACGTCCCTCAGCCAGAGGGAGGAAGGTCATTGGGAATCTTGTTTCCTTTGATCACAAATGGCGAACTGGAGCCAATGACAATACAACCATCCAGTTTACGGATTCTGTGAAAATTGAAGGACAGCCCCTCGCTGCGGGAACTTATGCCCTCTTTACTCAGCCCGGTGAGCAGGAATGGGAGATATATTTCTATACTGATACTGACAATTCAAGGGTTCCCAAAAAATGGGAACTAGACAAAGTTGCAGCAACCGTGAAGGTGACACCCAAACCCACTGGAAAACTGGAAACATTTTCTATATGGTTTTCCGATCTCACTTATAACGATGCGCATTTGAATTTGGCTTGGGAGAACACCAAGATATCAATGAAGGTTGAGGTGCCCACCGATGCAAAAACCATGGCAAGTATCAAACAAGTAATGAATAACGATCCTAAGGAGCGCGACTATTATGAAGCTGCGGTCTACTACCTACAAACGGGCCGTGACTTGAAGCAAGCCAAAGAATGGGTTAATAAGGCGGTATCGATGAATGACAACACCTATTGGTATTTTCGGCAACAAGCCTTGATTCTAGCCGGACTCAATGAGATGGAGGCCGCAATAGAAGCTGCTAAAAAATCACTGGTACGCGCCGAGAAAGCGGGAAATTTGGACTATGTCAAACTCAATACCGACTCCATCGCCGATTGGTCAAAATAAATTAATTGATTTCCTACACTTTAAAACCCTTACCGTTTGGTGGGGGTTTTTTGTACCAATTGAATAAGGAACGCCAGCCCAATTGTTAACAGGGCACCAATTGCGTTGAGCCAGAGGTAACCAAACCAGTTTTGGGAATAGATATACAATATGCTGATTTCTGACAGGATAGCACCCCAAAACACCGCTTTCCCTTGAATGGATTTAAAAAAGAAAGCCACTAGGAAAATTCCTAAGATGGTTCCATAGAAAACGGAACCGATGATATTGACCAATTGAATTAGGTTTTCGAATAGGTTTCCAACAGAGGCAAATCCAATCGCCAACAATCCCCACAAGAGGGTAAATCCTTTAGCAGCCTGAACATAGTGGGTTTCAGTCCTACCCGGACGATTGCGCTGATAGAGATCTACGAGTGTAGTGGCAGAAAGAGCATTCAATTCCGAAGCGGTGGAGCTCATAGCAGCGGAGAATATCATAGCCAACAACAATCCGATAATTCCCACAGGCAGGTGATCCAGAATAAAGGTGATAAACACAAAATCTTTATCGTTGACGGTCAGCCCTGCATCTGCTTTGAGAAGCAGTTCTTTAGCTGTATCCCTTTGGGTGCGATTTTCTTGACTGTATTTTTTATAGGTATTCTGCGTAGTTGTATTAGAGGTAAAATCTTCAGTCAATAACAAAGCGGTAATAGCTTCTTGTGTTTGCTTATTTTTTTCTTGAAGTTGGGCAAAGGGTTCCGCTTGATCAGTTCCCCTGAGGCGTTGTTCAGTTTGGGGATTGAAATGAAGAGGCGCTGGTTGAAATTGGTAGAATACAAAGACCATTACCCCGACTAAAAGAATAAAAAATTGGAGGGGAACTTTGAGGAACCCGTTCATCAAAAGCCCCATTTGACTTTCCTTAAGAGATTTTCCAGAGAGGTAGCGTTGTACTTGGGATTGGTCAGTGCCAAAGTAGGATAGGGCAAGAAATAGTCCGCCGGTGATGCCGCTCCAGAAAGTATAGCGACTGTTGGTATCAAAGCTAAAATCCAGTACGTTTAGTTTGCCACTAGCCCCAGCAATTTTTAGGGCTTTGGTAAAACTGATACTTTCTGGGAAAGCAGATAAGATGCTAAAAAAAGCCACAAAAAGGCCTAAAAAAATCACCGTCATTTGCTGCTTTTGAGTCACATTCACCGCTTGTGTGCCACCAATCACTGTGTAGAGAATCACTAATAAACCAATCCCTATAACTAAGCCCCGTAGGGGCCAACCCAAAATAACACTTAAAATGATGGCTGGGGCATAGATGGTAATCCCTGCCGCCAACCCGCGCTGTATTAAGAAAAGAAGGGCAGTAAGCGTACGCGTTTGCCAATTGAACCGCTCTTCCAAAAATTCATAGGCGGTATACACATTGAGTTTGTGATATATAGGTAAGAAAAAAAGACAGATGATAATGACCGCAAAGGGCAGGCCAAAATAAAATTGAACAAAACCCATCCCATCGTGAAAGGCTTGTCCGGGTGTGGAAAGAAAGGTAATGGCACTGGCTTGGGTAGCCATAACCGAAAGACCTACGGTCCACCACCGGCTTTGATTGCCCCCCCTCAAATAACTTTTAATATTTTCTTGTCTTCGATTTTTCCATATCCCGTAGCCAACGATCCCTAGGAGTGTTGTTATTAAAATAAAACCATCGAGTGTACTCATAGACCAAATTGATTCATAAACCAACCCATGCCCGCCCAATAGAGTAGGTTGATTAGAATTACATAATAATAGATGCGTTTGTTCATGGTTAGAGGTGGATAAGATTTATGAGCAGCCGATAGGCTCCTGGAACTCCAGCAGGGAGTTCACGGAAAAAGCTTAATCCAGTATAGACCACTGTCCCTTTTCCATAAGAAGCAATAAGCAGACTTCCCTTTTTTTCTGTTTCAAAAGGATCGTTCATGCCTAGCAGGGGTGTATAACGTGAATCCCATTTGTCGGCAAAATAGAGCCCGCGTTCTTGAACCCAACCCTCAAAATCAGCCGCGGTTATTTTGTGAGGATGGTTAAAAACAGGATGTTTCGGTTCTAATATTTTAACGGGGCTGCGTTCATTGGTAACCCGATCTCGTGAGAGATTAATGGAATAGGGAAGGATTTTTTTGGTTTTCAATCCTCGATTGGTATTGTATTGAACAACAAGCGTTCCGCCTTGATGGGCAAAGTCAAAAAGGAGCTCATTTTTGTATACCAAAGATTCCAAGACATTAAAGGCCCGAATCCCAACAAATATCGTGTCAAATGACTGAAGCTTATCGGGAGTCATAGTATCCAGATCAATTAATTCTACCGCCAACCCAAGAATCCTAAGGCTTTCTGGGACCAAATCACCCGCTCCCATGAGATAGCCTACTTTTTTTTGAGTAAGGTTAAGTTGGAAAGGGACCAATTGGGTATTACTGGGTTGCGCAACATATTGCTTCGGGATATGTGCGTAGTTGATTTGTTCTACGGCATACACGGGATCCACTTTTTCATTGTTCTGGAAGACTAAGGGGAATAGCAGTTCCTTTTTGGCTTTTGGAGTGGGTCGGATCGCAAAGGAAAGAAGTTTAGAGCTACCCCGTTGTTCTAAATTGATCGTTTTTTGGGAGGTTGTGCTGGTCCAACCCGTTGGAATTTGAAGGTTAACTTGACCAGAAAAACTCTTGCCGTAATTGGTGATTTCTACCAGTACGTCTTGTTCTTTTTGATTGGGGAATAATTGCACTTTCTTTTTAAAGGCAACACCCACTTGGGGCAACAGATGAAAAGGAGTAACTACCTCTCCCCGAACCGGATCCGTAACTCGATATTGAATAGGAATACCATAGACAATTGAAGTTCCATTGATTGCCACCTGAACGGGGAGTTGGAGGGCCGGTGTTTCCGGTTTTCCTCGCCAATTCTCGTTGTTGATGGTATAGGTTCCTTGACTTCCTTTTTCAGTGAGCCAATAGGGCGTGGTGAGGGTAGGGCTCAATTTTTTTGAAAGGGATTGGCGATAGGCTTCATTCTTGATCAACCGATGATTTACTTTTTCATCACCAACACTTACGATTTCAATACGATATGCAGATTGTTGCACTGCGTTAAAAGAAATCTCGATTTGCTCTCCTTGGGTAGCGTAGGGCAGGGAAGCATTGAACTGAAGGGTTAAGCCTACACAATCTTTAATCAATTGTTCTACGGCTAATTTTTTTCGGATTTTCCAGACCGATGTTTTCAGTACACTGATCGCGTTATGAATGGCGACGAGTGCCTCAATACTTTTTGAGGGATTGGTAAAGTCAAAGTCATCCAAAGCACGCGTTACCAAATCGCCTATTTTATCTCCTCCATTCACCCGATTCCACGAAGTATTGATTCCCTCGAACGGGTCGTTCCCTTTGGGTTGGTCTCCATTGATCAACTCAATATACTCTTTACGGCTACCCAATTGAGGAGCGGCTCCAAACCCTTGCGATTTGTGAGAACTTCGACTTGCCGCAGCAATGGAATTATTGGAACGGCCTGTAATCGGGCTGTGGGTGCCTATTTCGAGGGTAAGAAAAGTTGATTTGTCAATTTGATTGAAGCGTTCTCTACTACCATATCGCCACCAAGAAGTGTTGTAGAATTGACGACGGGCTTGCCAAATTCCTAGCGTCTTCAGCTGATCAGGATAGCTATTAGGATTAATGGATAATTCAAAAGCTTCGAAACCCAATTGTGCCGACGAAGTATGATGGCCATGGGTAGTGCCTGGTGTTCTGTGGTCGAATCGATGAATGATAAGGTCTGGCTGAAAAGCTCGAATCTGAGCAATCACCTCGCCTAAAAGTTGTTTATAATTCCAAATTTGGAAGGTCTCTTCTGGGTGTTTGGAGTAGCCAAAATCTATAGCAGAGCTAAAAAATTGTTGCCCTCCGTCAATTTTTCGAGCTGCAAGCAATTCATTGGTTCGTATGACACCTAGTAGTTCGCCCAGTTCGGTTCCGATTCGATTTTGACCGCCATCACCACGAGTGAGAGAGAGGTAGGCAGTTTCTGCATGAACTTGGTTGGCAAAATATGAAATTAATGCGGTGTTCTCATCATCAGGATGGGCGGCTAAATAAAGTACGGATCCTAAAAAATTTAATTTTTTCAGATCCTCATATATTTTAACAGCTGATTGGGCCTTTACCTCAACCAGGCTGAGAAATATTCCAAGGAGAATAGCTACTCTCATGGGTGGGTAACCAATTTTAGGGAATCTCTGTATCGTTCATCTCCAGGCGTATTGAGCTGCCAGTAGGGCAGCTTTTGAGTCTTCATCCGAGTGGCGATACTGGTATAGACTTCCCCTTTTTCTGATCGATCGACCCAACCTTCAATTCGATGAGGATGTTGTGTTTGAAAATGGATACTCAGTGTTCGGCCCAGGCTTTCAAAGTCAATTTCATAGGTGGAAACTTCGCCTTCATTTCGAAGTTGAGCCGTTACAGGTACTGTTTTGAGTGGCCAATGATTCAATCGGATTAGTTCCAGACTTGGGAGTAGGGCAAAAATACCTAAAGGTAACTTATCTGGATTCAAGCGGACTCGATTCCACAGTTCGTCTTCTGTCATTGTATTTTTTGACAAGCCTATCTTCTGATCGGCTTCCCCTTCAAAATAAGAATGGCTTTGAATGTTAATTTGACCGCGTTGATTCAATTGCAAATAGCTATGCCCACACCACTCCTGAAGGGAGGCTGAAACTTTTGCTAGAAAGGGCTCCCATTCGATATAAGTAAAGCTACTTGTCATAACAGAATAGGGATAAATACCAGTCAAAAATTTTTTTTGACGGTTGAGTTTTAATACGGGTTTTACTTTTTTTGTTTTTTGATCGGCTTTCACCTGAGTGTTGGGGTAGAAATCTTCTGTCACATAAATTAACACGGCTTGTCCTTCCCGCAAAGCTCCATAACGCGATTGTTTTAATTGATAAGAAGAAATTTCGGCATTCCCGTCAAACCAATAATCTTTAAAAGACTGAGAAGGAATGGAATCGCTTTTAGTTAGAGCACCCTCTGTTGGTGTACAGCCTTTTTGACCCAAGGCGAATACGAGAATAATAAGTAGATAAAATTGTTTCATGATTGAAAGAAAGATACTTTTTTCCATGGCTTTCATATTGGCTTTTGTGAAAGTTTATTAACAAGTTTTTCGTAAAATTGAGCCATCGGTAGCCCCACTACATTAGTGTAGCTCCCTTGAATAGAGGCAATTCCAATAGTTCCAATTCGATCTTGAATCCCATAAGCACCCGCTTTATCCATTGGACCACCAGAGGCAACATAGGCTTGAATTTCATGTGCTGGAAGGGGATGAAATCTTACCTTGGTACTTACTGTAATGATTTCCCAATCTTTGGCCGTCAGAAAACCTACTGCGGTAATCACTTCATGGGTGCTTCCAGAAAGCGAGTGAAGCATTTGTTCTGCTTCTTTTATTGACACAGGTTTTCCAAGGTATCGGTTTTGATGCCAAACGATGGTATCGGCTGTAATAACCAATTGTTTTGCTCGAATGGAATCCCGAAAGGGAGCAGCTTTCGAGGTTGTAATGTGTTCCGCGATAGCAGCGCCTTTCAAACTTTGAGGGAAGGTCTCTTCAACTTCTTTTTTCTCAATACGAAAAGGAAGTCCGAGATCAGTCAGATATTGTTGTCTTCTTGGTGAACCACTAGCGAGAATCAGCTCATAGCCATAGGGATTTAAAGAGGATTTTTCAATCATTTTTAGCACTGTTGAATTGTCCCCATTTCCCTTGCACTCGAAGCACTTGTTCTAAAATATCACGAACACAACCAGCACCTCCTTTTTTAGGTGATACATAGTCTGCCATAGCAAGGACATCCGCTACAGCATCATTCGGACAGCAAGAAACTCCTACTTTTTCCATAACTGGAATATCGGGAACGTCGTCACCCATATAAAGTATAGTGTCTGGGGAAATTGAATAATTGTCGAGGAGATCTCGAAAAGCTTCTAGTTTGTGATGTGCGCCCATGTAAATGTCAAAGACACCTAAGGCTTTGAGCCGGTCGCGAACCCCTTCATTGGTTCCACCCGATATGATGACTACTTTCAGCCCTTCATTCAGTGCGCATTTAAGGGCATATCCATCCTTGGTATCCATCTGGCGATACATTTCTCCTTCGGTGGTAATGATGATTTTTCCATCGGTCAATACCCCATCTACATCAAATATCAAGGTAGTAATTCGGGCCAATCGTTGTTTATAGTTTGTCATTGAATTGTTTTTGGATGGCATGGGAAAGTATTCTATAAATTTCTCTATGTTCGGGGTTTTCGATGTGTTTCAAGTGTTTTTCAATGACCGTGCTGTCATTTCTTCGAGCGGGTCCAGTCTGAGCTGATGAAGGGGCCATTTTATGAACTTTTCTTGCAGTTTCGTCAATAAGAGGGAGCATGACCTCGAAGGGGATATTATTTTTTTCACAGATTTCGGAAGCAATTTGATAGAAATGGTTGCTAAAATTATTGACATAAACCGCCGCCATGTGAAGTTGCAGTCGCTGCTCAGAAGACATCCAATGCTGTTTTGGACTAAGGCTGTCTGCCAAAGCTTTCAGGTGAGAAGTTTCGTTATTAGTCTCTAGAAAAAACGGAATGGATTGAAACTCTATTTCTTCACTTTTAGTAAGGGTCTGTAAGGGATAGAGTATTCCTTTGTCTCCTTTGTTTTTTAAATCCCCCATAGATACAGTTCCTGAACTATGAACGGCCATACCATCGGCAGGCAGGTTCATGGAAACACTAGTAATCTCACGATCGGGAATGGCCAAATGGTAGACATCGGCTTCACGAATCTGGGAAAGACTCTGTATGATAGAAATACCTTCTCGATTGGATTGGGTGCTCGATCGGTTTAGCCACTGAGTCAATTGAACATCCGAGTGGTGGCACCAGGTCTTGAAGAGGTGCGATCCTAAATTTCCAGCTCCGATCAAAGCAACTTTTAGCATGTTCAAAAATAGGCATTATATGTTTTTGTATCTTTATAAGAACCTAAACTCTTATTATGAATTTTATACATAAATATCTTTTTGGTATATTTTCCTCGCGAGTCCTAGCTGTGTTTTTTTTCTGGATAATTTGCATATTTATTGCGGCAGCTAACTTGTGCTTTTTGTATTTGACACCCTCAATTCCGCAAGTTGGATTTTCAATAGCTATTATTTTTTTGCCCATCATGCTTTTGGGGGTAATGATTTCAAATATTTACAATAAAAGAATTGATCTTTGGGTGCTTTTTGGGATCATTTTTGAATCCCTACTGCTTCTTTATTTATGGAGTCAAATGATATGAAAATAATTCCTGTTTTTCATGGAGGTGTTCTATCTTTGTACATGATGATGATGATGTGTGCTTAATGAAAAAGTCCCCTATTGAATTTCTTTCTTCCAACCGTCTTACGGCCTTTCTATTCTTGGCTTTTCCGGCGGCTATGGCAATGGGTACTTTTATCGAAAGTTGGTACAGTACAGACACAGCCAAAATATGGATCTACAATGCTTGGTGGTTCGAAGCCTTGATGGGCCTTCTAATGATCAATTTTATTGGGAATATTTTTAAGTACCGGCTTCTTCGAAAAGAGAAGTGGGCCATTCTATTGCTTCACCTTTCTTTTATTTTGATTCTCTTTGGTGCATTTATCACGCGTTATATTGGTTACGAGGGTGTGATGCCTATTCGAGAAGGGGAGACGACCGCTTCTTTTTTGTCTGAGAAAACCTACTTGACCGTTTGGGCAGATGGAGAAATTGATGGCGTCCCTCAGCGTAAAAAATTACAAGATGCGCTCCTTTTGTCCGAGCATGCCAACAACTCCTTTCGTTGGGATAATGACTTTAATGGACAAGTTTTTTCGATATCCTATTTAGATTATGTGGAAGAAGTTGCCGAAGGCTTGGTCTTGGATCCCGATGGTGAGCGCTATTTGACAATTGTTGAAGCCGGAGACGGTACCCGCCATGAACATTACCTGAAAGAAGGCGAGGTAGCTAGTATTCACAATATATTATTTACACTTAACAACGCCATCCCTGGGGCCATTAACATTCGGTCTGAGGCGGGACTTCATTATATCGAATCACCCTTTGCTGGGGGGTTTATGCGTATGGCCGATCAGTTTCAAGGAAGCTTAGAGTCGGGAGTGGAGCAGGAATTGCAACTTCGTTCGTTGTATAGTATTCCCAATTTTCAGTTTGTGATTCCCGATCCTCCTTTGCGAAGTAGAATTGATCTAATCCCTAATGAAGCGGGAGGTCAAGAAACCAATCAAGATGCTTTAAAGCTACTGATACAAACGGCAGGATTTTCAGAAAAAATCACCTTATTGGGGGGGAAGGGCAACAGTTTTGATCCAAAAAAAATAAGTCTGGGAGGGATAGATTTTTACTTGCAGTATGGCTCATTACCCTTGACCCTTCCTTTCTCGATTCGATTGAACGACTTCATCGCAGAAAAATACCCAGGCACCGAAAGCAGTTATTCCTCCTACAAAAGCAAAATCACCGTTGAAGACGAGTCTTCTTTTGACTATGATATATTCATGAACCACGTCCTAGATCATCGTGGCTATCGGTTTTTCCAGGCCTCCTTTAGTCCCGACGAAAAAGGGACAGTATTGTCTGTCAATCACGATTTTTGGGGTACCTGGCTAACCTATACCGGCTATATATTACTCTACTTAAGTATGATGGGAATTTTCTTTATTGGTAAAACACGTTTTAAAGATCTTTCAAGAAGCTTGGTAAAAATTGGAGCTCAAAAAGCACTTGGGCTAATTTTATTCTTAAGTGTAAGTTCTGTAGAGGCTCAAACTCATTTGCACGAAACTCCTATAGCTACTTTTAATTTTGACTCCTTAGTACAGGCGGATGCTTTTGCGGCTAGCCATGCCGAAAAATTTGGATCGTTAGTAATTCAAGATGCTGGCGGTAGGATGAAACCCGCCAATACGTTTTCCTCCGAATTATTGCGAAAAGTAAGTAAATACGACACTTACAAGGGGATGAATTCGGATCAAGTATTTCTTTCGATTCTGAATAATCCTGCGGTTTGGTACAATATTCCCATCATTTATCTGAGAAGAGGAAATGATAGTCTGCGAAAAATAACAGGGGTTTCCCCTACTTCCAAATACGCTCCTTTAGTTTCCTTTTTTGACAAGGAAGGAAATTACAAAATCGCTACACAGTTAGAACAGGCCTATCGTGCGGCCGTCCCCAATCAATTCCAAAAGGATTTTATAGAGGTTGACCGACGCGTCAACTTATTGTACTCTGCCTTGGAAGGGAAAATTCTACGAGTGTTTCCCATCCCCAATGATTCTAACAACAAATGGGTGAGCTATCCAGAACTGGATGAGACCCCTTTTCAAGGGACCGATTCACTTTATGTACGCAATGTATTGCCCTTATACTTTCAATCGCTTCGTCTGGCCAAGCAATCGGGTGATTATGCCCAAGCCGACGAGTTATTGGAAAGTCTTCACGGTTTTCAGAAAAAATTCGGAAATGAAGTACTCCCCTCTAAGGATAAAGTCAAAGCGGAAATTCTCTACAACAAGTATGATATATTCAAAAAACTTTTCAGTTGGTACCTGTATGTAGGCAGCTTGTTTTTTGTGTTTCTACTCATTCAAATTTTTTATAACAATCGTTGGATTCGTGGACTCAATACATTTTTTGCAACATCGGTTATCCTCCTTTTTGGTTTGCACACCGCAGGTTTGATTGCTCGGTGGTTTATTTCTGGACATGCGCCGTGGAGTGATGCTTATGAGTCGATGATATATGTGGCTTGGGCAACCATGCTTTTTGGATTGTTGTTTGGTCGCAAGTCCCAGCTTACGATTGCAGCCACTGCTTTTGTCACCTCTATGATTTTGATGATTGCGCACTGGAATTGGATGGATCCTGCGATTGCCAACCTTCAGCCCGTGTTGGACAGTTATTGGCTGATGATCCACGTTGCGGTGATTGTTGGGAGTTATGGTCCCTTTGCTTTGAGCATGATTATTGGAATTATTTCTTTGGTTCTCATGCGCTTAACTACCGAGAAAAATCAGCGAAAATTAAAGTTGAATGTAAAAGAATTGTCCATTGTCAATGAATTGTCATTAACTGTGGGCTTGATTATGCTCACTATTGGAAACTTCCTGGGCGGTATGTGGGCCAACGAGAGTTGGGGCCGGTATTGGGGTTGGGACCCTAAGGAAACATGGGCTTTAATCAGTATTATGGTCTATGCTTTTGTCTTGCACATGCGATTGATTCCTGGGTTGCGTGGACGCTGGTTGTTTAATCTAATGAGTGTGGTTGCTTTTGCTAGCATCCTTATGACCTATTTTGGGGTCAATTTTTATCTAGTTGGATTGCATTCTTATGCCAGTGGCGATAAAGTGATCACTCCCAATTTTGTTTATTATTCCATTGGACTTGTCTCTCTTTTGGGATTGATTTCTTATTTTCCAGCCAAGAAATATTACTAATAAAATCAAAGCCATGTTACAAAAAACAAAATGGTTGGCCTATTCTATAAGTGGACTTCTCACCTTTGGTTTCGGTCTAAGTCTGCTCGGAGAAGCCATTTTACAAAAAGGAGCATCCTCCTCCTATTGGGGATATTGGGGGACGGTTGCCATGGTAGTTACCAATACAGGGGTATGTCTTATTGGGCAAGCCGTGATTGAGAAAATAAAATTAGAAAAAGAGGCCTAAAAGCCAGCAAGGAACTCGTCTTCGTCTTTACCTTCAGCGATGAGAGTCAGGGCCTTCTCGACAACAGCATCTACTCGACTGGAGTCAAAACCCAATCCAATTACCATTCGTTTTAGCAACGCCTTTTCTGAATCGTCAGCAATTTGATCCGCATAAACCATTCTTGTTAGATCGTAGAGTCGTTCCAAACGTACGGTTTCACTCGATGGAGGATTGATAGGATAGTTATTTGGATCCTCGATGATATCGGCAACTTCATCCTCATTGATTTCAAGATAAATAGCCAGTCGTTTGATAAAAGCTTCTTCCTCCGGTGTAATAACATCATCGGATAATGCGACTCGAACAATGGCGGAAAAATGATCTCGATTGCGCGTTTTAAACCCTTGTGAATATAGATTGGAAATTGACATATATAGTATTTTAATCAAAGATAAAAAACAGCTCATTGCATGAATTAAAAACACAAAAAATCTTTGAGAAAAATTTATTTTATTGACTATCCCAACAGCATAAAAAAGATTTTTCCATTTCCTTTTCCGTTTTTTTTGTGCATCTCTCTGTCAGTTTAAAATTAAGAGTTTTGGTAGTGCTGAGAATTTTCTAACTAATGACGTTGACAGCAAAATAATTTTTGAAATAACTGTGGCTTGGTATCTTTTAGAATAGCTATTTTTGGCAAAAATAAAGAATGAAGCTCCACATTTGTGATGAGATGGCTCCCCTGAAAAGAGTCCTATTGGGACGGGCTGATCAACTAGGTCCTTTACCCCAAATTGAGGATTTATATGATCCTAAATCTAAAGCACATTTACTGGGTGGAACCTACCCCAAAGAAGCACATTTAGTGGAAGAAATTGAATCTTTTAAAGCCGTATTTGAAAAATACGGTGTTGAAGTCATGCAACCGGAGTCTTTAAAAGATTGCAATCAAATCTTTGCGAGGGATTTGGGTTTTGTGATTGATGATGTTTTTGTCCAATCCAACATACTCCCTTTGCGAGAAAGAGAATTGGAGGGCTTAAACGAATTGCGTACCGAATTAACTCCTTCTCAACTACTTTATTTAAATGAGAGTGTTCATGTGGAGGGGGGAGATGTGATTCTCATGGGAGATCATATTTTTGTGGGTATATGTACCCGACCTGACTATGCGAATCTCATCACTGCAAGAACAAATAGAAATGCATTTGAAGCGTTGCAAACTCATTTTCCCCACAAGCAATTTCATTCGATCGAATTGAATAAATCCGATAATCCTTATTTGAATGCCTTGCATTTGGATTGTGTTTTTCAACCCGTTGGGCATAATTTGGCTATCCTACACCCTGAAGGCTTTGCAAATCGAAAAGAATACTTGGTGCTTAAAGGTTTTTTTGATGAAAAAAATATATTTGAGATTTCAGCAGATGAAATGTTTGAAATGACCAGTAATGTATTTTCAATAGCCCCCGATATTGTAGTTTCAGACCCATTATTTGATCGATTGAATCATTGGTTAAAGGAAAAAGGAATTACTGTAGAAGAAGTCTCATTTAGAGAGACAGCCAAGCAGGAAGGACTGTTTCGTTGTTCTACCCTTCCTCTCGAAAGACAATCTCTATGAAAGGATTCACTTCTTGCGTATTAATGGTTCGCCCTGTTGTATTCTATAAGAATGATGAAACGGCAGCTAACAATTATTATCAAAAAAGGGACTTGTCTCGGAGCGTTGATGAAATTACTTTGGCTGCTCAGAACGAATTTGATGCTTTAGTGGTTCGATTACAATCGGTTGGGATAGAGGTCGTTGTTCATCAAGACACGATTGAAACTATCACCCCCGATTCGGTGTTTCCAAACAATTGGATTTCTTTTCATTCCAAAAATAAGGCGATTTTATATCCAATGTATGCTCCCAATCGACGCTTAGAAAGGAATCCAGAAGTGATTGATACCCTTCGCAAACACGGCTTGTCTATGGATGTGATTGCTGACTATTCGCCATGGGAAAAGGAACTACAATACCTAGAAGGGACAGGAAGCATGGTATTGGATCGGGAAGCGCATGTGGCTTATGCCGCCATTTCGGAGAGAACAGATCCCGATCTATTTGTTCATTTTTGTAAAGAGCAAGGATTTGCCCCTATCGTATTCCACTCCTACCAAAGCGTGGGAGGCAAGCGATTACCAATATATCACACCAATGTCATGATGAGCGTGGGGCCTACCTTTGCAATCATTGGACTACAGACATTGGATCATTCAGAAGAGCGTAAAAAAGTGATTGAAAAGCTAGAAGAAACTGGAAAAGAAATCATTGATCTAACGGAAGGTCAAATCAATCAGTTTGCTGGTAATATGCTCACTTTACTCGGAGATGATGGCCCTGTTTTAGTTATGAGCTCGTCTGCTTATAACAGTTTGAATCCACAACAAGTAAAGCGCTTAGAAAAACACGCACAACTACTTCACAGCCCACTGACCACTATTGAATATTGTGGTGGGGGGAGTGCTAGATGTATGCTGGCAGAATTATTTTAGACTTTAGGCGCCTGCCATTCAAAAAATTGCAATTCAAAATAGGGCGCTGCCGCTAGGAAGTGGTCCATCAAATCGGCCGCAATTCGTTCGTAATTCACCCAATTTTTATCTGAACTGAACGCATAGATTTCTAGTGGTATTCCTTGTGCTGTGGGATTGAGTTGACGACACATCAAGGTTAATTTTTGATTCAAAGCGGGATGGTGTTCCAGATAAGATTGTACATAATTTCGGAACAACCCAATATTGGTTAGGTTGCGTCCGTTGATCAATAATGATTTGTCTATTTTTTGCGTTTTATTTTCGTGGTCAATCTCGATATTTTTAGCACTGATGAAATCAGCAATTCGTTCTATTTTATTCAGTTTTTCTAAATCACTATTGGTTAAAAATCGAACACTACTACTCTGAATAAGCAATTGGCGTTTGATTCGCCTTCCTTCAGATTCAGCCATCCCTCTCCAATTAACAAAGGCATCTGAAATGAGTTTGTAGGTTGGGATAGATGTAACGGTATTGTCAAAATTTCGAACTTGAACGGTCGACAAACTAATTCCGATGACATCTCCATCGGCATTTTGGTTGGGCATACTGATCCAATCACCAATCCTGACGGTGTCATTGACAGATATTTGAATGCTTGCAACAAATCCAAGTAGGGTGTCTCTAAAGGTTAATAGAATGACAGCAGAGAGCGCTCCTAGTGTGGTTAAATAGGCACTTATTGACTTGCCCGTTAGTACAGAAAGAATGGCAATTCCACCTACAAACCAAACAACTAGAAGAATAACTTGAAAATAACTGTCCAGTGGCTTGTCCTTAAGCGAATTCACCTTTTTCAATAATTCCTTAACGGCGTTAAGAATGGCCCGTATCAACAAGAGAGCAATAAGAACTTCCAAGGCCTTAAGTATCAGGACTCCTTGCGTACCCAAATAAACTCCATCTTCATAGAATTCCTCGGCAATCCATAAAAGAAAGAAAAGAGAGGGTAAATAACTTAATAGTGTAGGAACTCGATTGCGAATTAGTAAATCATCGAATTGGGTTTTGGTATTGCGTGCCAATCGGCGGAATAAATTGTTCAAAAACAATTTGACAATCCAAGCCAATATCAACCCAAACAAAACACTACCTAAAAAAATCCCCAACACACTGAGGCTATCGGCCCACATTTGATCGACACCTTTTTGTGTGAGAAATTCCGCGAATCTTTTTTTCATGATATATAAAAAGAAATATACCCGATAAAGGTACAAACTCTATTTACAGTAATACAACGACTAGTCTGTAACTATTTGAGAGGCGACTATCCTGATCTTATCCAATAATGCAATCAGGTGTTTGATTTGAGTTTCAGGATGAATAAGAACCACTCTCAAGTATCGCTTGTGGTTCATTTCACACGAGGTAATATAGAAATCGCCCGTCTCAATTAATTGATAGCGCAATTGGAGTTGGAAAGCATCTGACGGATTTTTTCCTTCGTAACGGAAGCAAAGGATATTTGATTCTGGAACATAAGGCGCATCAAAATCGGCTTGGCTTTGAATCAGCTCATAAAAGTCAAGGGCCAATTGATAGCAATGGTCTACATAGTCTATTATTTTCTGTTCGCCCTCGAGCGCAAAAGTCCAAAAAAGTTTAGTTCCTAGAGCTGACTTTGTACACTCTACCGTATAGGGCATGGAATCCATTCCAACTACTTCATGGGGATGGAATACATAGCTTCCTTTCTGTTTGAAATTATTGAATTGATGCCATTGGTTTTTAAACAAAACAGCTGTACAAAGGGCAGGGACACGCATCATTTTGTGAGCATCCCAAATCAACGAATCTGCTTTCTCTATTCCTTTCAAATGGTTTTTTTCTTTATCTGAAAGCAGCGCTACCGCTCCATGGGCCCCATCAACATGATACCAGAGCTTATTTTTTTCGCAAAACTGTCCAATGGCTTCTAAAGGGTCGTAGAGTCCAGTCGAGGTTGCACAGGCATTGGCCACTACTGCCATAATACGTTTGCCTTTCTTGGTTTCTTCTGTGTAGACGCTTTCGAGATCTTCAATTATCATCACTTCATTTGAATCAACTTCTACGGGTATATAGGCCTTTTGTCCCATTCCCATGATAGATATGGCTCGTGCGATAGAGTAGTGGGAAGTGCTTGGTCCAAGGATGACTAAGTCGGAAGGAGTGCCTTCTGTCCAGGCCTCCGGAGCTATCGCTGCTCTAGCAGCAGATAAGGCTGTCAGGTTGGCTACAGAGCCTCCATGAGTTAAAACCCCACTTCCATTGTCTGGATATCTATTGAAGTCGGTATAGTTACTTCCTTTGAACCATCCCAGTTTATCCAACATCCAATGGATCATAAATCCTTCCAGAGCTCCTCCAGCAGGGCCCATTTCGTACAAAGAAGAAGGATTGTTTGCAGTACCGTGAATCCAATCTGGAATACCTGATATGGGATGCGGAACTGCAACTTGATGCCCCATATAATGAGGATGGTGAAGGTGGTTGGTGTTTTTCAAGTAGGTCTGCGTGAACTCTAGGACTTCTTCTTGGTTTTTAAAGCCCGCCCGGAAGAGTTGTTCAGTATTCAGGTCCTTAATCAATTGACTCGGCTCTTGCTGTTGAAGCACCTGAGTTTCTAATTTTTGACTTCTATTGACATATTGCGCGAGCATTTCTCCAATTTTGGGTACCGTTGTTTCCCAAAAATTATGGTCCGCATTTTTCATCTTCCTTTGCCTTTTTGTAAAGGTACTTTTTATCGCCAAATAATTTAGCCTTTCCAGGTCCCTCCATACCGATAAAAGGGATTTTCATGTTTTAAGATTTCTGTGCATTGGCTACAACAAAAACGCCAATCTTTCGCGGGAGTCCATTGGACTCTATACATTACCGTAGCAACGGATTGGCATTTTGCACAAGATTTTGTTTTCACACCTACTGGGTCCGAAAAGAATAGACACCGGATTTACTGGTGTTTCCGTTTGAATCAACAGCAACAATTTCCCAATAATAGGTTTGATTTTGTTGGACAGATACTTCAGTATTTGTCGTAGTTGCTTGATAATTTAGCTCAGTTACAAGTGTGCTGCCATTATCGGTATCCATACGAACTTCAAAATGATCCAAATCGTTGTCCACGTCACTGGCTTCCCAAGACAGTTGAATTACTCCATCTACAACAGTGGCGGTAGAACCCGATTCAGGCGTCAATAATTCGGGAGGAAAAGGAGCGTAGTTTACCACACCCTCAGACGCCAAATAAAATTTCCAACTTTGACTTTCACTGGGTAGAGTCTCTGGAGCACCAATGGCTTTTACTAGCCATCTATAAGGTATCCCAATACCCAAGGTTACAGATTTATTTGTGGTATTTGATTGAAAGGTTTGGGTCTGATTGTTTTCTAAATTGGTAATCAAAAGATTATAATTCTGAGCATTGCTGGCTACCGTCCATTGGAAATCAACACTGCTTTGGCTATTACTAATAGCCGTTCCATCTAGGCAAGGTTCATTGTTGGCTGGAGCAACTAAAGTAACAGTGCCCGGGGGCAAGGGAGCAGGTTCGCTTCCTCCGCACTGGACGAAAAGCCCAACGATAGAAAAAACGAATAAAATTGTTCCTTTTTTCATACTTCTATTCTTTCATTAGTTGGAGATTCTTAAGGGTGGTAGCCCCTTCAACTTTTAAGTAATAACTACCACTGGGCCATTCACGGGTTGGGAGCAGTACTTTTCGGTTTTGTTCCAATCGTACTTTGGCTTTATAAAGTATGCTTCCAAGGGTTGTAAATACGGTGATTTGTACTTGAGGGTCGTCTCCTCCAACATAGAGATAACTTTCTTCCTTAGCTGGATTAGGGGCAAGAACAACTTCAGATGAATTGAAATATTGTTTAGAGAATGCACCTTGACAGTCAAGACCTGTATCTATAACAATAGTATTAAGTCCTTTTTTGAGTTTGATGTCGACCGTGTTGCTTTGAATCTGTTTGGTATATCCGTTATGGGTTACATTATAAACATTTCCTCCTGTTAAATCGTAAGATACTTGTTGTTTATTGGTTGAACTACGGCTATAGACTGTCAATGGTTGTGGGTCTTGAATATCTATATCGAAGCAACGTTCAAATACGGTTTGATCTACCCCTTCCACCGTCACACAAAGCTGATACGCACCACCGCCTAATTGTGAGAATGTAGTACTGTCTCCAGTGAGTTGCCTTGTGATGTCACTAGCACCACTCAGCTGCACATTGTAGGTGTAATTGGTGTCATCAACAGTTAGGGTAATTTCATTCTCCCCAATACATTTTTCCCTTTTTAATAAGGTGAAATTGGAAGCGGGTAGCGTAAAGATTGGGCACCCCTCTAAATTGACTCGCGTACCATAAGGAGTGTCTGGACAAATATCGTAGGGATCCCATACACCATCTTGATCCGCATCGTCAGACACGTCACCAATTCCGTCGCCGTCGCTATCTTCCTGACCTGGATTGAATTGTAGTGGACTATTATCGATGAGGTCTTGTATGCCGTCTCCGTCTGTATCTTGTAGTACTGTAGCGGGAATCGATTCAATTTGTAAAACTTTAGAATCGTTCTCAGGAGCAACTAGACTGTTCTGACTAACGATGACAGGAATTCTGGATTCTCCATCTTGCATATTGATGATTTCTACGTCGACTTCATAGACATTATCCCTATTGGCATCCTGTGGGTTTTCAAAGTCAGGGGGAGTGATGAAATCCAAATAATCTTCCCCGGCTTCACTGTTTTTATTCTTTTCGCCAGACTTAATCGTAAACTTATTGGCGTCTGCTCCACCTGAAATTCTCTTTCTTACTTTCCATTTACCCACTCCTTTAGTAGTTGTTTTGAAAACAGGATTGAGATATCGTTTATATGCCTCAGATTTACCGGTACTTTCATTGGTGTCATATATTTCCACTGAAAATCCTTTTTCAACTTTGGCATTGGATATATCATTTACTTTGATAATGGTATTATACGAGCTAGAAACATTACCATCGGAGGCTGTAAATACCAATTGGTGCGATGCTTTATTTTCGTAGTCGAGAACACCCACTCGATAAAGTTGATCTCCTCTTAGCTCGAAAAGACCTTCAGAATTACCTCCTGTGAGCGATAAATTAACTGCACTTCCCTCGGGGTCCGTTACATTTATTTTACCCAAAAATTTATCGTATTGATTGACTGCATCCGAATCATTTTCATCCACACTGATATTCACTGGATCAAAATATGGAGGCAGGTTTTGAGTTTCTTGGAAAACTTGGACTGGAATTTCAATAAATAGATCACAATCATCCGCTTTCGAATCCGTCACTTTTAAAGTTACGACCGCAGATCCTGTATTGTTTTGAGTGAAATTAAAAATTAGATAATTACCCTCTATACTTGCCAAAACAATATTATTGTTACTACTCAAAACTGAGAATCCAATTGCTTCTGGAAAGTCATCCTCCACTAGACTGCTGATGTCAATAATCTTATCGGAAGCCCCTTGTAAAACTTCTACAGGAGGGATACCACCCACCAAAACTGGACAATTGTTTTCAGCTTCTTGACTTTTCTCTTGAATGACTACACCCAATGTATAATTAGAATAACAAAAAGGGTTTCCATCATTCACACTAATAATCAGATCTGTAGTCCCCGATAGATCTGGATTGGCGTAAACCGTAAGTTTACCATCTTTTATTTCAGCGTTCGCTAAACCGGTATTTGAGGAGAATACCTCAAAGTTTAATACATCACCTTCTGGATCAGTAAATAAATCAACAACTGAAAAAGTTTGTAAAATTGGAGAAAGCTCGTCAAATACGATTGGACTCAAAGAGCCAGTGAGTTCGGGACAGCGATTGTCGTTGATATCAATAATATCGCTGTTGCTTAGTCTTATTTCAATAAAGTTGGTGACAAAACAGAATCCAAAGGGATCAGAAGCTGAAACCTCAAGTATGACCAGGTCTGGGATATTTTGCTTGCTAAAGACGGTCAATTCGTTTTCAATTAAATTGAAATCGACATTCACATTTGAAAACAAATAGGCCGAATAGGAAAGTTTATCTCCGTCTGGGTCTTGGAAAAATTCATTGAGATTGATACTAACCTCCGAAGTTGTTTCATCCAATGAAATAGGGGGTATATCCCCAATCAATTCGGGGCAGCTATTGCTGGTGACACCTTCACCCAATACTTGTACTTCGAAAGGAATATAAATTTCACAAAGGCCAAATTCATCTTTGACTCCAATGGCAGCGGGTGTCATCCCAACTTGGTCTTTGGCTTCAAGAGTAAGAACCCCTCCTTCAATGCGACTTTCCACCAAATCATTGATAGCTACAGCTCCCATGAGTTCAATACTTTCGCCATCTATATTGGCAAAATAACTACCGTATTCAAAGCTGATGGATTCACCTTTTTGAAGACTAACTAGGAAAGGGAATTCTGCTTTGAGTATGGGACATTCCGTGTTTTGGAGTCCTAAAGGATCATCAATATCAATGTAGAGAGATAGTATTTCAATACAATTCGAATTTTCATCATTTATCTCAATAAATACGGCACTAGAACCGGCCCCAATTTCTTTAACACTGACCACCAACTCAGAACCAAATAATTCTGCGCTGATATAATCATTCTCGGTACCTAACAAGCTGAGTTTGTAATTGGCTTGAATCTGTTGATTGAGATATTCATCAATTGTAATTCTTGCTTCTGGGGCATCCAAACTCAGAGATATTTCGGGTAACCCAGTTAATAAGGGCTGGCAATTTAATTCCAAACTAATATCTGGAATGACTTCATAAGGTATTTCGGCACTAACAATACAGCCAGGCCCACCCCCAACAGTATTAAGTATAACAAATCCAAGTCCATACTCTTTTCCAAGTTCAACAGTCAGTAAATCGCCATTCAAGCGAACAGTTGCCATCTCAGGGTTGGTATTGTAGACATCAAACCCAAATTCGTCCCCTTCGGAATCTTGAAAGTATTCTTTCAGATCATAGGTAAAAGTTTGGTTTTCTCCTTGGGGAACAGAAATAGAACCAAAAGATGAAATAGTTTTGGGACATTCATTATTCTCAAGACTTTGACCAAAAGGAATTTCTAAATCCAATAGATCTGCATTCTCACTAGAAACTAAAACTCCAATCCCAAGGGCCACTTCACAACCATTGCTATTGGAGGCAAATACTTCAACTATCGTTCTTCCCTCCTGAGTCCCTGTGGTAATGGTCAGTTGATTTTCTTCAATAGCCGCAGAAACAACATCAGGGTTTTCAATATTTAGGCGGTAGATTAGAGTTTCATTATTGGGGTCAGAAAAGAAAAATTTTAAATCAAAAGTTTCTTTAATAATCGACTCAGGACTAGTAACTAAGGGTTCCAATCCGCCTGTCAAAATTGGACACGTGGCAATATCCAAGGCAGTTTGATTCACTACAGTAGCAGTTTGTTCTAATGTTTTTCCTTCAATGATAACACTCAAAAAATAAGTGTTGTAGCATCCCGATTTGTTAGAGACAATAACATCAATAAATGCATCGCCTTCGATTCCAGTACTAGTAATTTGTAAAACGTTTCCTCTTAATAGCGATGCTTTTGCCACATCTGGGTTCGTAGAAAAACTTTCAAATTGAATTTCATCCCCTTCTGTAGAACTAAAGAAGCTTTTTAAATCAATTTCGAATACTTCCTCTTGCTCGTAAGCGGCGTATATAGATGGTAACGGATTGGTGTTTATTGGACAGTCAAAAGGGGGTTGAAGGGTAGATGTTACATCTAGGGAAGGCGAAGGAGGTAGTTCAATGACTAAACTCACATCACCGGTCAGTGGTTGTTCTAT
>CENJ01173913.1_pt1 | contig 42222 bp, 49 predicted proteins | sample 356161 | NCBI WGS metagenome assembly CENJ01 (sample SAMEA2619531, study PRJEB7988) | marine metagenome | biome: marine biome (ENVO:00000447); feature: surface water layer (ENVO:00002042); material: "saline water (ENVO:00002010), including plankton (ENVO:xxxxxxxx)" | depth 5 m | reverse complement strand
TTAGTATCGTTCAACAGTTGTAATGAATCGCTTCTAAATCTACCTGATATGTTATTCGATCCACCTTTCATAAATGAAAATTCTATTATACCATCTTCTGAACCTGCACTGGCGTCTAATATCTTACCTGTGATTTTTGCATAGTTCTTTTTACCACCGGTGTCATTTTCTCCTTGGAACTTAATCTGTCCTAGGTAATCTGAATCGGCCGGACTTGCACTATTCCTGTAAAGCTCTATTATGGGACCTGATTCACTACCTGTGTCAGTGCTTGTAAGTGTTACAGTATCAAATAATGCATTTGGATTATCATTTATTTTACCAAAGTTACTTTTTATACCATATAGATCATCAGCTGATGTGATATTTCCTAGGTCTGATGCTGTTCCGATCGGAAACGTCGACGCTGATCCTGTAATCGTTCCAAAATCTTCTGGATATCCTAATGTTCCAGAAAGATAACTCTGTGTGCTGTGATCTCCCCAACTATATGCTGTAGCAAATTGTCCTAGGTTTGTATCTGTTAATACATTCGTACCCATATCAATTGTGTTACCATTTGCATCTAGTGTTCCACCCAGTTGCGGTGTAGTGTCTTCTACTAAATTGTTTATTGAAACTGCCTGTACTCTTACATCTGTGTAATACAGGTTAGAACTACCTTCTGTCAATCCATCTGTGTCATCTGGAACCTGTGCATCTACATAAGTTTTAATTGCTTTTGCACTTGCTAAGGTTGTGTCTGTTCCTGCTACACTTGAAATATCTGTGTCTAGCACACCTGATTTTAAATTATCTACCTCAATATTTGTGACTGTGTTGTTGTCAACGTCAATTGATTTGTTTGTTAGTGTGTCTGTGCTATCTCGTAATACTATTGTACCTGTTGCATCAGGTATGGTAACTGTTCTATCTGCTGTTGGATCTGCTACTGTTAATATTGTTTCATTTGCGTCTGCTGTGGCACCTTCAAAAGTAAATGAATTGGATACTGCAATCGTCGTTGAATCTACTGTTGTGGTTGTGCCTTGTATAGTTAAATTACCACCTACTGTAACATTTCCATTAAAAGTGGCCGCTCCTGCATCTGACATATCAAGAGTCAGTGCCGTAATCTCTGATCCGCCATCATTACCTTTGAATATTAGATCTTTGTCTTGTACATTTGCTTTTATAACAAAACTGTCATTGTCATTTGATAGATATCCGTGCTGTACTCCGCCACCTTTTTTAAAGATAACATCACCCCCAGACGCATCTAAGAAAATATCAGCTGAATCGTTTATGTAAAAATTAGTGGAAACTATGGAGCTCGAAACTATGTCGCCTGTCCAAGTTAGTGTAGTACCTGATAATAATAATTGCTGTCCGCTTGTCGCTTCTAGGTTCTCGGCGTAAACCGTTCCGTTTCCGGTTTTGCCAACTTTGAATGAAGAGTTTGTTGTTCCCTTCAGGTTATACGTTACTGCCATTTCCGCTCCAAGTCTGTGTATCCACAGTCTATGCAATTAAATTACATAGTCTTAAAATTTGTATTAAAACTATTTATTTCTTTTACAATAAAAAGGGTAGTTTATATTTGTGTGGTTTAGCTGACTCTGTCTAATAAAGCTCTGGTTACACAGAAGTCTGAGTTTAAAATCAACTGTTCTCCGCTGTATTTGTCGTATATGTAACCTTTATAATATGGGGATCCATTGATAAATCTTACTAGACAGTCTTCGTAAAAATACTCTGCAATACCCAAGTCTTCTAGTTGTTTAAAGATATTCCACTTGATTTTACGTTGGTTTATTAAGTGTGTGATATCAATAACTATGCAATTATCCTTCATACAACTATTTAGTTAATATGTTAAGAATTTATGATAAGTGCAGTTATAATTAAAGATTTGAAATGTTGAATGCTACTGTTACTCGAGTGCCTTCTGTGTCGTATTGTTTGTCAACTCTATGCTCTAGCCAAGGTGGAAAAATAATACAATCACCTTCAACTACTTTTGGAGTGGTCATTGTTAATTCTTGTTTGTACTCACAGGCATTAAACATAGTTTTCATTGGATTAATAAATGTCGTTGCAGTTGATCCTTTAGGCATCTGTACATAAACTATTCCAGATGCTAACTGTCTAATCGAATTATGATTGTGTTGCTCTTGATGAAATCCTTTATTATAAATGTTGTACCACATATGTAAACTGGTCTTTACTGGTTGCCCAATCGTCATCTGTAAGTATTCTTTTACTAAAGGTTGTATGCCATTGAAGATTTCTTCATCTTGCCATACATTTTCATCTTCGGCTATTGAAGTTATTACATCAGATTGTTTTTCCCAAGGATTTGGAATTTTTAAAGTTGGTGCGTGATCTCTTATAGAGTTTACTATCCTGTTTCTATCAAATTGAATATTCTTCTTTATGAAAGGAACTTCAAACATTACTTGACTACTTCGATATCACTTTCAGTTTCTATTACTACTCTAGCACCACAATTCAACAGAGGTTTGTCATTTCCTCCATAAACAATCTTGCTAGGACCTTTGATATCCACTTCGTGACAGTAGGTATTCTTAGAACCTTGTTTAATTGTTATTACTGGATCATTTGTGCCGTGCTTCTTATTTGCACGTATCACGTGTTGATTAACGTGTATATATTTTTTACTTTTTGAAGGCATTTTTTATAAAGTCATCCACTTGTTCACTAAATTTATGTTCTATTCCCTGTTGCGTATATAACAAGCTCTCGATTATCTTTAGTAATGGTACCGTTGCTCTTTCAGTCCTTTGATTAAACTCAATTCCATTATCCATCATAGAAGATACAAGATCCTCCACTATATTTTGATAACGTTTATCAACATCAGCTTTAGTTATCTCATCTAGCTTTTTTCTTACTTTATCTAAATCTACAATATTCGACATTATATTATTACTCCTATTGTCATATTTATTTCCTAACTACCCCACCAACCAAACTCATCAAACTGATCTTCGTGTTCAATTTTCTTTTGAGTTTTTGTATTCCATATATAATGACGTGGATATGCTTTTGGTTTTGTTTCTTTTAGCTCTGTCATTGCCATATGAGCATCACTAACATTGTTAAACTTTGCTACGACTAACTCATCTTGTATTCTCGGTATATACCATATCTCGTACATTCATTATTCTCCTTACCAACCCATATATACTTTAAAGATACAACCTGCAATAACCATAAGTCCTACTAATACTCCAGGTATCAATACAGCCGGGTGCATCTTTTTCATTATTTCTTTATTATCTTCTTCAACTTTCTCCCAATATGTTTTATTCATTACATTTTTTCTCCTATTTCAAAACCTCTGAATCTCAAAAATCTTGGGAATCTCAAACTCCATTCATCTTTGGAATCTTGGTTTTGTGTGATAGCATCTGCTCTAACTTCCACAACTTGTCCTATCAGCTTGTCTTTGCTTGACCAAAATGTATCTCTGTTGTCATCAGTTAATCCACTACCTACGTTTGTTTTAATAAACTTACCATCATCTGTGCCCTCAACAATAAGTGCACCAAGTTTACCGACATTACGACCAGTTCCTTCTTCAACTGCTTTTACAGTTAAAGAAACTTCAATAAACGGCTTAACCTTCAACCATAAACTAGATCTTTTACATTCGTATATTCCATTTATAGGTTTGACCATAATACCTTCAAACCCTCTGTCTATACAAATTTTGTTATAATCAGCGAACTGTTTCTGTCCATCTTCATCGCTTAAATTCATTTTTACGTGTTCAACTAAATTAATATTAGCACCATATGTAAAACTTTGTAGCATTTCTTTTCTTTTCCATAAAGGATCTACACAACTGCCATCTTGAAAATTATAAAGTGGCATACAATCAAATAGATTAAGAACTGCATCGTTAGTTTTAGCACCTGCTTTTCTGTGTATCTCTCTCATAAGAGTTTGGAAGTCTGCACTCATTACTTCTCCATCAAACACCATTGACTCAGACATTTGATCTAACATTTCATCAAACTGTTGTTGTATTACTGGAAAGTTAGAAAGTTCTTTTCCGTTTCTACTAAACATTTTAACTTCATCTTTATCTACATCACATATAACAACAACCCTTACACCATCTAACTTTGGTTCAACTAGTACTTCACCTACCATTTTCTTTTCGTGCTTCTTACTGTCATCTGCTAACATACATTCAAACACAGGAACTTTATTGTCTGAATGCTTATTGATTGTTTTATGTGTTACTCCGCATCTTAAATCTTTAATAAGAATTCTTCTGTACCAATCATTCCACTCTTCCGTTTTAGATCTATCACATAATTCTTGTATTACATCTCGCATCTGATTACCTGTTAGTGTTCTATCTTCTAGCTTTCTAACTACATCATCAAATTCTGTCTGTGTTATTCCTGATCCATCTGCTTTAGATACAGGTACTTTCTGTACACCAAAAGTTCTGAATCCATCTAGTGCCATACAAACACCATTAAAGAACCTTATGTTGTCAGCATCATTTTCACGCCTAATAATTGCTTCTTTCTTAAGACGACTATTGTCTGATTCTAACTCTTGTATTATCTTATACGGTTGCATAGTTTTCCCCTCTTTCTATATCTAATGTTAACTTGCATCTTTTCAATAATGTTTCTTGTCCATACCATTGAGTTTCGTTCTGAGCTTTTACAACTCCATTGATCTTTAACTTTACACCTGGATTGTACTCAGGATAATCTGTACCAGTAAACCATTTCAGTATATGTTTCTCATCTTGCACAAACGTATAAATGTAAAATCCTTTGTCGTGCCATTTCTTTTCTAATAGCTCAACTGGTGCATAATATTTGTGTCCTACTTGTCCTACAAATCTGCTATGCTCTCTAAAAAATTCTAAAGACTCATCTCTAAGTTCTTTCTTTTTAGCATTGTCATACATCAAAGGAATACTTGAAAGTACTCCTAATTGGAAAGGCTTGACTGTATCTTGTCCTAGTATTTGTAAAACTTGTGACTCATAATCAGTTAAACTACCTGCCATCTTTTTAAAAATTAATGTTTTATTGAGATCAAAAATATTTTTAAGTTCTGTATTACTCTCATAATCAATCATACTAGTAGTTGGATTAGCCAACTGTTCTATCAGCAAATCCTTATTAGGTCTTAGTTTTTGTTCTCCTCCACCTACATTTATTGATCTAGCATATCCTTGTTTTTTATAGATAGCTAGAGCGATGTTGAGTGCATATGCTGTTTTAAATGTATTTTTCTCTGTTTCCATATTATAATATTAACACAGAAACCAGATCTGTCAACCAGGTTTTTACAATTTATTTTACAAATTCTGATGGATTATGGTTTTTATTACGGTCTATAATATCGAATTTTTCTTTCAATTTTGCTGTGACCACTTTTTTACCAGCACAACTATTACAAATCACTTTAGGAAATCTATGAGAATTTGTTTTTAGCCACTCGTAATATGCATCAAATATAAATGCATTGATTCTTTGTTTGTATTGCAACAGTGAAGGTCTACCTCTTAATGAACTAGTAGATTCTATAAGGTGTTTTATATTTGGTTCAAATATATTTTCCATATTTGATAAATCAATATTAGACTTTTTTATGTAACTATTTTCAGGAAGTCCGTTCCTTTTTTTATTATTATAACTCGTATGATCAATACAGGTTATTACTTTTTCAATAGTTTTATTAACAGCATTTACATCTTTTTGCGTTCTCATATAAAAGTAAGTAAGTTCATAAATTAGGTTTCTTCTTTGTTTCGGCGAATACTTTTCTAGAGTTGTTAAGAAATTAACATTAAAATTTTCAATCTGAAGTTTATTTGATTTAATTGGTACAAAATATACTATTATGAAAGTATCATTGTGTTTATTATGAATATATGAAAAACTTGTATTTTTTACTGTGCTACCTTCGTAGAATAATGAAGTGATGTAATCAAACTCTGAATAAAAAGATTTAATCAGATCATCATAATTCATACCAAAAACAAAATCATTATAGTTATGTTTTTGTTCTGATGAAGGATGTATGACTTTCTTCCTACAAACAGAACAACAGTCTGCACTTGTGATATGCTTCGAAAATGCTATATCAGAAAATCTTTTACAGTTTAAAATCATAATACTTTACTTGCAATCTGTTGCCAATTATCAACCTTTGTTATTCTTTTGTCATCATTACTTGCATTATATTCGTGTCTCATTAAATATGTATTTAACCTTTGATTAGCACCAGCAAGTGCATTTGCCCATTTATCTTCGACCCATACAGCATCGCTATCTTTATATTGCGACAGCCATTCATTCTTTGGAGACATAAATGGAATGATATCGATCCTATCAAATATATTTGGAAAAACTCTTTCTAAATTTTGTTTTCTTAACGAATTTGCATACTGATCAGTTCCCATTGATGTACAAGCAATTATAGTCCAACCTTGTTCTTTAAATTTAGGTAATACTTGATGTGCATCTCTAAGAGGTTCTAAGAAACCGATCCAAGCTGTTTGATTGAATCCTTGAATAAGTTTTCCTATATCTTCTGTTTGTGAAAATGTAGTTGGGTTCATCAATGAAACTTGTGGGTGATATTGTTTTAAATATTTGTTAAAATGATCTGACCAGTTTAAAACAACTCCGTCTACATCTGTTAATAATAATTTTCTCATCTTTGTACAAAAGCCTTTTCTACTACAAATTGTCCTGGTGTTGAAGTATTACCTTCTTCCATACCTAATGATTCAAAATGATCCATCAAGTCTGCGTTGAGTCCTTGTGATCCGCAAATCATAAATCTATCCTTTTCTATGTTTAATTCTTGTTGTGTTGTTTGTTCGAACAATGATTGATCTTTGATCCAATTAGTAATTCTACCTTTCCTTGACCAATCTTGTTGTGTTAGTGTGTTGAAATATAAAAACTTATCTTGAGTTACTTCATTCCATTGTTCGTTAAAATTTTCCAATACGTCTTTATATACTAATTCATTTTCATATTGTACGGTATGTGTTAGTATGACCTTATCAAATCTTTCATAGGTTGCAGGATCTTTGATTATCGACATAAAAGGAGCTAGTCCAGTTCCTGTTGATATTAGATATAAATTACGTCCAGGTAATAGATAATCAATTACAAGTGTACCGGTTGCTTTACTATTAACTAATATTTCATCACCTTCTTTGATGTGTTGTAGTTTTGATGTTAATGGCCCATCTTGTATTTTAATAGATATAAATTCAAGCTGATCTTCGTGATTTGCAGATGCAAACGAATATGCTCTCAGAATCTTTTTTCCTTCGTGCTGTATACCAATCATTGCAAATTCTCCATTATTAAACTTGTTTGGAAAACTTCTTGTGGTACAAAAAGAAAACACTTTATCATTCCAGTGTTTCACACTTGTTACTTTTTCAATCTTTATTGCCATTACTTTCCTTACTGTTGGCGGTCCCTGGGGGAATCGAACCCCCCTTTGCAGGATGAAAACCAGCTGTCCTAACCGATAGACGAAGGGACCTTATTCTTATTATATTAGACTAAATTAAGTTTGTCAACTGCTGTTCTAGTGAGTTGTCAATTTTGCTCAGCCATTCTTTATAAGATTTTAGTTCCATTTCTATTCCGTTAGGTCTTGTTGTTGCCCATTTAAAATCAAATGCAATTAACTGACCATTGTTATGTGTAAGATTACTTAAACTGCCATTACGTTTAAAAACATTATGACTTTTAAAAAATTCATACATCTCTACTATTTGTTCTACAATGTCAGGCACATAATTTAAAAATTCTTTGTTTGGCTTAAAATCTAGTAAGCAAGGACCATAATATTTCTGTACTATAAAGTTATTGCCTGTTTCCACTGTTTGTGGTATCCACTTGCTTTCTAATTTTTCTAGCCATTTAAGTTCATTATTAAAAAAACCTTTAACTTGATTATAATTATATTTGTGTACTTTTTCTCCAACTGTGATAGATCCAGGTCGAAATTGTCTTTTAATAAGTTTATTATCGTAATCAATTGATACGTCAACTACTGTTCCTACTCCGTGATGTGGTGATTTAAATTTTTCGTACATCTCAGGCAAAGAAGCCGGTTAAACTTCTTCTGGCATTTTCTCCGGCTGAATTATCCACTCTTTCTACTTTGTGTACTATTTCACCTGTTGTAATCATCAATCTATTTGGTATTGGTGCAAAATATCTACCGTGTCCTGGATTTAATGTCATATCACTTTCTTCTTTTAAATTCCAAGTCCTACTTCTTATATTATATTGTCTACCGAGCATATCTTCAATTGACGTTCCTTTTAGTGGTTGTGCTGGTTTCATCTTCGTTGAAGGATCTGCTATTAGTAAATTTCCACCCCAAGTATGTCTCCATTCATCGTGTATATAAAAGCTATATGCACCTCCACCTAATGCACCGTCTCTGTGCCAACTTAACTCTGCACCTGCTAGATATACGTGTAACATACAACTAATTTTTTCAAACTCACTTGCTGGTAAACAAGTTTTATTGTCTTTTATAAAATCTATTAGCTTATGTATAAAAGGTTCAAAGTTATTATTCCAAGGTAATTTATTTGTCCAATACTTGTTTTCACTCTTATAGATATCTCCCACATTTAGTTTATAAACTTTATCATCGCCAAGTTCTAGTTTTTTCATTTTTAAACATTCACTTTGATCTCTAACTTTAGCTAAAGTCTCATCATCTAAAAAATTATCTACTATAGTAATATTATCGTCATTATGTACTAGTTGCATTTTGTAGTTCCTTTGATATACATAGTCTGTTAATTAAATCTGATCTATTAAACTGTTTATATTTGTCTTCTGTTGATAATCCAAATATGACTGTGCTACTTACTAGCAGTCCCAACTTATCACAGAAATCAATCTGTTTATCTTTGTAGCTATCATAGATATAAGATAAACTAAATTTTTCCATTATTTTATTATGTAAATTTATACTATGATGATTAACATAACTCCAATCATTTAATTGCTTATACGGAGTGTGTGTTTCTTCTTTATTAAACTTTAATCCTATTTTATTCATACCTGTATTATACACTTTACTTAAACTAGTTGCAACACTTTTTACACATTTTTGCGATACTGGTAATTCTCCTATTCCACTTATATTCAAATATGCCGCATCAATTAATACATTTACAGAATTATTGTTACACCATTCCATAATTGAATAGTAATCTGCGTGTATATTACCTGTAGCACTAAATGGTGTACTCAATATTAAAGTTTGTCCTTTTTGCAGTTCAACATAACTATCAATAACAGTTATTCCGTTTCTTTCGTGGAAAGGATATTCACCCTTTAATACTACTAAATTTTCTTTTCCGTATTCAATATACCAATCTAAAAATGCACCTGTTACACCATCTGTTATAACTATATCTTTAAAATCATCTAACCCTAGCAACGTTGAGTGTTTGTATTGCTTTATCATATCGAAGTAGTTATATTTGAAACTATCTATATCTGAAAATGTCATTACATTATTAGGCTCGTTCCATATCTCCTGTGAAACAGTTTTTACATACTGAAATACTTCAGGATTGAATATGGCTCTTGCACCTTTTGTTATTTGTTCAAACTTACTATCACTATCAATCATCTTTTAATCTACAGAAATAACTCAAAGCGAACTTTGGTATTGCTGTTCCTTTACTTGTAAAGTCGTTACTGCTGTGTAACTGTGTACAATCAAAAACAATTATATCTCCTATGTTCCATTCATACACACAGTCAAGTGAGAGTCCGTGTAAGTTATTGTACGGCAAATGGGTCAAGAACCTTGTATATTCATCTATGCTAATATTTTCTCCTGTGTAATTATCTAGCATAGAATAATCTTCTAGTTTGTGATTGTAATTTGATTTTGCTGTTGTAAACAAAGGACCTTTCCAAAACATAGTTGCTTCACCGAACCAACGTTGTTTGAATAGTACTGTATAGCAAGGATGATTCGTGGTGCTTTGTGTTAATGGTACAACAACATTTTTATAAGGTACCATACCTTTGACTTCATTTTTACCAGTGTCTGTGTGTACAAAAAATGGTACTTTGGTTTGAAAATAATTTCCACCGTGCATTGTGAAGCTTCTAGTTAAAGTACTTCTTAGTTTATTTTCTAACCAATCTTTAAATTCAATATTTTTATCATATTTCCAATTAGAAACTTTACCCAGCTTATCTACTGGTACACCATTATCTCGTTGTTCGTTGATGTATGCTATTTCATCTTTTGAAAAAAATCCTTTCAACACATAAGGTTTGCTAATAATTTCATTTAACTTCTGTGTTATGTCTTTATCAAAGATTATATCTTTTGGCTTACTATATTCCATTTTGCATTATCCTATATGTATCTGAAATTTCTGGATTGGTATTATTAATCTTACAACTTTCTCTAAAAATATTTAATGCTATATCGCTATCTTGATATCTATCATCAGACTTAGATTTTTCAATATAACTAGAAACGTGTTTTAACTTTTTATTATTTTCGTATTTTTCAATAGCCATTTTTGCTATCTCGTTTTTTAAATTCTTAACATCATAGTATCTAGGATCTGATAGTAATCTAAAATACTGTTGATCTTTATAATCTTCTCTTGCAACAGATTCCCACCAGCTGGTTATTTCATCTAGTTGTAACACATTTGCAAATTGTACTACTGTATGAGGTTTTGTGTGTTCAAACTTGTCAGGATACTCTTTACTCAATTCTATCAGTTGTTTGATGTTTTCACTTACTTCTGACCATTTACTACCAGCTCTGATTGTATCACATAGTTCACCTATTCCATCAATACTACTGAAAATTGTAACGTGTTTGAATTGTTTAAATATTTCTAACTTTTCTTTATCTATAGGTATTGTATTATTAGTAACATTAATTAAAGAAATATTTTCTGATAAGCCGTGTTCAATTAGCTTATTCAACATATACCAATATTCTTTACTGTAAAATGTTTCTCCACCTGTTGATTTAAACCATTCAAGATTTTTAAAAGTATTAAAATCAATTTCATCAATATCTGATTTTCTTATACCTCTAGCAGTAGGATTTTGTTCCCAATCGTTTTTAAGAATATCATAGCTGTCCTTCAATGAAGAATATGCTTTAGTTTGTAAGCTATCATCAGGATTACACATTATACATTGAATATTACAAGTGTTACCAGTATTCCAATCAATATACTTTAACTGTCCTGGTTGTGCATCTTTCCATAATTCACTAGTCCTTGTACGCATACTTGGATAATCATTGTTCTCGTGTTTCCAACAGATATTACAAGATCCTATTTTTACGTTCCTACCTAAATATTTTATAGCATTTTTTCTATTAATATCATTGAGAGATTTTTCTATCTCGGTAATTTTTATTTTATTTAGAACTCCTTTATTTTGTAATGATTTACTTCCAGGATATCTTCCAAAGTTACAACAAGGTTTGTCCTTGCTTAACTTATCTTTTTCTGGATAAAAGAAAACACCATTCTCGAGAAGACTACATCTCATTAAACATATACCTATTTTCTGGAAACATTTCTAAGAAGTTAAATCCTTGTTTATTATCATATTCATCTAACCATTTTTTTGTTTCATTTATATGATCTATATTTGGTTCAAGATTAGTAAAAGACTTTGCCATCTTAATTATGTGATCTTTATATACAGAATGATTTTTAAAATCTTGCTGTTGAATTATGTCTATAGCTGTGTTTAATTTATTACCCCAATGTCTCATATAAAACATTTCTGGTCTCACAATATAGTTATAGTGTGGTTCAATATCACCAAAACCAACTGAATCAAGGTACTGTACTATTTCTCCACAGTAAACTAAATTAACAATATTCAATGCGATGTTGGCTCTTATCTTTCTTATTCCATTTGTTTTAGTATTAAACTTTTCAAGAAAACTCAGCATATTTTTTTCAAAGTGATCCCATCTTAAATTTGTTCTTTGATAACTTTGTTTGTTACCAATACCGTCAAGACTAATTCTTGGAAATACTGTATGTCCTGCATCTAGTACTCTTTGCAATGCTGTTTCAAACTTTTTTCTGTATGCTTCTGGATAATATGTATTAGTGCTAAAAGTTAACTCTTTTTGTCCTACCCAATCTGGTTTATTATTCACAAGTAAATCTACTATCTCATAAAACTCAGGTTGTATCGCTGGCTCACCTCCAAGATACATTATACTATCAACGTGCTTTATATTTTTCTTTAACCATTCAAAGAGTGATTTACGCATATACTCAGCTGACACTTTTTGATTGTCTACATACTGTTGTGGCAGTCCTAATTCGTGTTCCCATAAGCTACTGCAAACACTTGCACAAAATACACATTTTAAATTACATAGATTACTAAACTTTAGTTCAAGTACTTTTGGTGCTTTCACTATTACACTATTGGCATTATCTACTGCATAATCTTTTTTGAGAACCTTACGATAACTCATTCCTCCGGAGTCTTCAGCTGTATAACAATCTCCGCAGTTACTATTACGTGTTCCGTTATAAAGATCTGAACGAATCTTTTGTTCTGTTTTTGTATTGAAAAAATTATCTACTTCAGATTCTGTTTGGAACCAACGATACTCGCTACGTGGACAAGCTCTCCACATTCCATAGTCAACATTAAAGCTAAACCAGGTCCACGGGTACGCACATATTGTATCTGTATTATTCATAATATATTATACTATCAAAATCGTTGTTTGTCGAGTATGGTACTATTTGTTATTTGATTTGATACCATAATCGTGGTGATCGCCGTGATTCCAGCCCCACCAATTAATAAGTTTTAGCTCGGTTGCATTTCTTGGTTCACCATCTTTATGAGATCGTACATTAACAAGACTTGCTGTGTGAAATGTATAAACAACAAATGGAGATATAATAAAACAAACTAATCTAATATCTATTAATGCTAAAATACTAACTATCACTATATGAAGTTGTATCCAGTATTTGTGTACCATTTTTTGAAACTTACTTCTAGCAAAGTCTCTAATCATTATTGGTGATATGTTTTGTCTTTTCCAATCTAACATATATACACGTTTCCAACCTATAACAGCAGGACTATGAGGATCTTGCTCAGTATCCGTATATTTGTGATGCTGTCTGTGTGATGCACTAAAACTTAAAGGTGATCCTAATGCTGTGCATAATGTTAATAGTGTGTAGAAATAACTTTTAGCACAATCTCTATAACTTCCGTGTGCAAAATAAAAATGCATTACGTCACTACCTACAAACTTTGCCCACATCATACTTGCGAGGAATACTGGGATTACATACCAGATATTAATTCCGTAAAAAAATAATCCTAATACTAGGAATATGTGATGTGATAATATTAATAATTGGTTCCTGCTCATATTAATTTTTAAATATTTCCTTTTCTGCTTCTTGTACTACCTTAAGTTTTTCTTTTTTAAAATACTTTTCATAATCTGGCATCAGATTAATTTGTGATTTATCTTTCCACCCGTATTTTAGTTTACTCCTTGTTACTAAATCATTTAGTTCTGGTATAGGATCACACTTCCACGGAGCTCCTATAGCCAAAGTAAACTTGTATTTACTAGTATAATTATCCAATCCGTGTGGCCATTTACCGCACATTAAAAAGGGTTTTTGATTAATTTCTGGTGCATATTCTCTTTGATCTTGTTCATTCAAAAAGTATAATGTACTTGTTTTTCCTTGTAAAACTATCCTAAATTTAAGCTGACATTGATCAAAATCATCTCTATCACAGTCAATATGGTCAAATCCTTGCGTATTTGGTGGTGTTATAATAATCATCACACGTGGTAAACCGCCAACAAAAGGCTGTACGTGATCAATTATGTACTGTTTGATTTCTGGAAATGTTTCAGAAAATTTAGTCCACACATTTATTTTTTTACCTTTGTTAGTTACGTCTAACCATCTAATAGGAATATGTTCACAGTTTCTGTATTCATCAGCTAATAAATCTTTTTTCATCGTATTAGCAACATCAACTAGTTTATCGTAATCAACTTCAAGTGTTGGTAAATCCAAAGGCAAGAATAGTATGTCTTTTAAATCGTGTTCCATTAATAACCACCTTCATTCATTTTAACGTGTTCAAAGAAAGGTGCAACTTTAAACTCAGGTGTTAGTCTACCTCTACGTTTATTATTTCTTAAAGGAATAGTCTGTCCTTCATCGCCTTTCCAATTTGCTATCTTAAACCATATACCACTCTTGTGTAATAACTTACCTTCTTGTTCTGGTTTCATTGGAAAGATAAAACTATCAATTTCTGGCTCAGTGTTTTGATAAATTGGTTTGTGTCTCCATTCATTAATATAGTCAACACTTAAACCAGTTTGCTTTGAAGCCAGTTCAATTAGTTCTTCCATTGTATAGTTGTCTTGGTCTTGCATACTTCTACCAATATCGCCTACGTTTTTTAATCTTGCCATTACATTTTCAACACCTACTTTTTTAAATAAATGTAACATACGTTCAAGTACGTCATCATTTACTCCTTTAACAATAATTGTACCTGTGTCTATTACAAACTTATTATGCTTTAGATTTACTAGAGCTTGTACTTTTTTAGTTGCACATCTCATTTCATCTATCTGTTCATAGTAGTCATCGTTGTCTGCACCATTCATACTTAGATAGCAGTGTCTTAGTCCGTGTTGTTTTAATTTTTTTACATAGTTGTCTTTTGCAAGACGTAAACCATTTGTTAACAACGTACATCTATTTCCTGTTTTTCTAATACGTTGTATCATCTCAGGTAAATCTTTTCTCATAGTTGGCTCTGCACCAATAATACGAATCATTGTTCTTTGTGGAAACTTGCTTATTGCATCAAGCATCTTATCCATATCTAAATCAGGTATTTCACGATTAGGAATATAACAATTCTTACAAGTCATATTACATCTGTGTGTAACATCGATTATAACATCCTGAAAAGTATTATTTTCAGGTTCTTGTTCGTAGTAGCCCGGTATTGTGTTCATTGACTTCCATCTTTCCTAATATTGCTATTCTTGTTTTATCATTATTATTATAAACCGAATGATGATATGCAGAGTTTACAAACCAAACTTGCCCTTCACTCATTGTAACCGTGTTATTATTTGCCGAAAAATTATGTGTTCCTTTCAACATAACAATAAACCTATATGAATAAGGATCATCTAGGTGTTTTGGTATACTTGCTTGGGGTTGTAATTCAGCAAATCTCCATTCATACGTATTTATGTAATTTTCCAGACACTTAATTGCTGGTATAAAGTCATCAATATGCCTTTGATTGTATGTTTTTCCTAGTGGTGTTGTGTTATCGTGTTCAACACCATATATTCCTTCTCTAGCTTCACTGGCTCGTTCATTGCTAACAGGAACAGAGGGTAATAACTCTAAACAATCTTCTATTAAACTCTGATCAATAGATCCTAGCTCAATTACCTCAGGTAACTTTCTTAATCTAGCGTATTGTCGCAGTGTCTTTATATCTTTTTTCATATTCTTCAATCTCTATACTTGGTAAATCAAATGCATCTTGTTTAAATTCGTGTAATACTATATTTTGCCAACAAAGTTTATCATTGTTTACACCATTTGTTGTGTGTCTACAAGTATTATACAGTAAAGGTAATAAATGACCACGTGGATTTGTTCTACTTGCAATATCATTTGCGGCTTTTCTCTTCTTTATGTTTTGTATACTAAAAAATATACTACTATAGCCGAGCTGTTCGGCAACCTTTGCTTGTTCTGGCCAAAAGTAAGATGTGTTGTATCTTATTTTTGGATTAAAACTGCTATCTCCTTCATACCAATAAAAGTAATAAGTTCTATCTAATGCTCTTACAGTATTAGCAGGATATATTCCATTGTTATATAATCCACTCATTGCTAAAATTTTTTCATTATCATCAATTACAATATGGAATGCGTCATAATCAGGAAGGCGTTTTTCAAAATCAACATAATTATTCTTATTATGATGACTCTGATCTTTAATCATATCAATCGATTGTAATAAAGGATCTACATATTGTTCTTGTTCTAATACATTAACTACTTTCATACTCTACCTTTGTACCGGATCAACACTCAACTCATTGACGTGCATTTCTTTTGGTTGTTGCAATACCCATAAAACATATTCAGATATCTTTTTCATATCTAAAGTTTTACGTCCTGGATTTTGTTCAGCTCTATTATCCATTGTGCCAAAACTAATATGTGTAACTAATGGAGAATTACTGTCCCATACACCTGCCATAGATAATCCATTACTCATTTCTCTTAAAGCAAGTTTCTCATAATGATATAAATTTGTTTTAGCTCTACGCACTCTATCTGTTGTACTTCCTATTGTTATAATTCTTCGATCTCCATATTTTTTCTTTTGCCAATCTTGAAAAATGTAGTAAGTCAAAAGACTAGCATTAAATCTCCAGTTAGCAAACATATTAACAAATATATCATATTTGTCAAGTAAATTAATAAAATCAGGCATAACTTCTGTATTTCCTAAATCCCACCCATTAGCTCTACTGACTGTATCTACTTCATAAGAATTATCTTCTAATAATTTTACTACGTGCTTGGTCAAGTCTTTTGTCCTATTTCCTGTTATTAATACTTTCATTATAGTTTTCCTTTAAACTCAGGATAGACTGTTAAAAAATCCTGTCTTCTACTTTTGTCTAGTGTACGAGTAAACTCCCAAAACTGTCTTATTAATACAGCTCTAATTTGTTTTGGATTATTACCTTTGATATAAGATGTAACATCAGGTATCGAATTTTCAATTTTTTCAATTTTCAAATAATCAATAACTTCGTCTAATGATCTTTCATAAATTTTTCTTTTCTTTTTTGACAATCCTTGAAATAAATTATTTTTTGATATTCTTATTGACTCTGCTAGTGATATTCTATCTTTGTAATCTACTAAATTAGGAGATAGATATGCAGGCTTTTGTATTACGGAAAATTTTGGTTTATGATTATCACAATCTTTGAAGTTTTCAACTACCCATTTAATACTATTAGCTATTCTAAACATATTGTATATTTGAAAAGTCATACTAATTTGTATTTCAATTTCTGGTTTAAACTGTTTTAACATCATTGCGTTCTGAGAAACCACTTCCCATTTAGCTGGATATCTAATATACGATATAGATTCATCAGCAACATCGATACTAGCAATAAATCTTCCTGCTCTAAAACGATTTAATATTTCAATATGGTAATCAGTTAGTTGGATTATATTGCTGTAACATATAAACTCTTTGTCTGATAAATCTAAATTTTCTAAAACTTCCCATAACTTTGTTTCTAATGTAGGTTCTCCTCCGTGTATTTCAATTATACGTACATTGTGAAGAAGCTCTTGTAAGTTGTCAACTGTATCTCTTAAAAACTTTACACCTTTTTGCTTGAGGTTATAAACTCTTTCAGCAACAGCAACATAATTCTTTTTTACTATATCAGGAATATTTTTTTCATTCTTTGATAGTTTTATCATTTCTTTTTCGTAGATACTGCTATTAATCGGAGTACAAAACCTACAAGAAAGATTACATTCATTTGACAATCTTAATTCAAGTTTGTTTGGACTTTCTTCTTTATACAAGGGTCGATAATAATCAGCATCAGTTATATATCTTGCTCTCTTCGAATGTCCTTTCATAAAGTAACATAGTTCACAAGTAGGATTCTTTATTCCGTTAGCTTGTTTATATCTAAGGTCCTGCAAATATTCGCTGTTCCATACATCTTGCCAACTATCTACTTTTAAATTAAAAAGTTCTTGTTTCACCCCATCAACATAAACATAGCCATCTTTTATATTCAATCCATCTACTGTGCCTTTCTTTGGTATACCTTGAATATACTTTACCTGTGAACATTGCTGTACGTGTCCTATTCCTCTAGTACTGAGGTTCAATAATGGTTCGCCACAGAAAGTTCCGTTATCTTTAGTCATCAAGTATAACCCCTACTATATGTATTCTTTGATCTGTCCCTGAATTGAAAGCGGTATGCATATATCTCGTATCAGTTTTCCAACAAGTATTTTTTGGCATATGTTTAATTTCATCTTCAATAACCATAAAGTTTCCTTTGGTTGTATCTAATACTATGTGCAATCTCGGTGAAGTATCTTTGTGCCAACTTAAACATTTACGAGGCTCCATTTTCATAATACGTAACCTGCCAATGTTATGCTTTTGTTTTAATCTATTATACAAATCTTCAAATATAGTATCTTTAAAAGTTGAAGATATAATATTGAAGTCTTTTTCAAAAAGTCTTTCATCTTCTTGATAGTTGGTTACAAGTCTTTCTCCCATACCATCTAATGCACTTTTCTTATATATAAATTCATCGTTCCAATTGAATACTAAACTGCCTGTGCCAATCATATAATCTCTAACACCTTTGAACTTTTCTGTTCTGAAATCCTTATGTGTATTAATACAAATTTGATTATGTGTTTTATGGAATTGTATTTCTCTTTCAACACTGACCATATTATGTAACTCTTGATAAAGTTTTTCAATATAGTCTGATGTAAAATAATCCAGTTGTGTAAAATATTTAGACAATTTATTACTCCTTAAAATACTGTTCATATTGTGGAACAATGTCAACAATGTTTTGTTTTCTTAACTTATCTAGTTGTTTTGTATATGTACAAAACCAATCCCATTTTTCAGACTTATCACCTTTCATCATATAGTTTATGATATTATCTAGTATAGTGATTGCACCATCTCTAACGTGATCTGGTAAGTCTTCTTTAATTAACCAATCTTTAAAAGTATCATACTGTTCACGTACTAATTTTTTCATTTCTGCAGGTAATACTTGTATGCAAGATGTTACAGGAGAATGTGCAACGTGTATTGTCAGTACAGGTAATCTCTTTCCTGAGTTAATTTTTTTAAAACCACTTTCTTTTATTTTCCATTTTATAAATTCTGGTATATGAAATATGTTTAAAGTAGTAACCGTACAAGCCAACCAGGCATCAACATTGCTTCCTAATGCATCAACTGTCTGTAAATTTTTTAATATCAGTGGCCATTTAGCTGGATGTCTTTGATACTCTACAACAGATCCCATTCCGTCAACACTTGCACCTATCCTTACATTTTTAAATTTTTTCCAAAGCTCCAATACTCTTGGTTGCATATTGGTCATATTAGTATTGTACTCTATACTCATTTTTTCTGCTTGACCCATATCTATACACTTTTGTAGAAAGTCATAATGACGTTCAATCATTAAAGGTTCTCCACCTGCCATATAGACGTGTTGCATATTAGGTATATTAGATTCTATATGATCCCAGAACTTTTCGCTAGTGTGCCAATCATAATCAGCTGTATGTAATCTACCTTTATTGTTTTTATCTAATTTAACGTATCCGTGTGTGTCTTTAAACCCATCACCACCATATACTTCTAACCAATCTTCATACCAGCTATGACTGTCTGTTGGTCCACACATTCTACATTTTAAATTACAAAGATTACCAAATCTTAAATCGTAATATACTAAAGGAACATCATTTGCATCTATAGAACCATCTGGTTTAGTTATTTTTAGTGCATCTTCAATTTTGAAATTCCAATGCTGTTCGTATTGTCTACGACTTCTTAAACCTGACTCTTCTTCAGTTTGACATCTGCCGCACTCGTCACTCCATCTACCTTCAAGCATATTTTTTCTAATTGCTTTCATCATATCTGTATTTCTAGCTTCAACCATATTATCTCGGCCAGCATTATATGAAGATCCATCTAGCTTTCTAACTACACCTTGATTTTTAGTCACGTTGGCTTGACAGCAGACTCTAACGTCGCCATTGTTTCTTACTGCTTGAAATATCCAAGGTATAGGGCAAAATGTATTAGTAGTCATTTATGTCTTTCTCTGTAAGTGTATATTTTCAGATTTCGGTGCTTCTAATCCTTTTCCGCACTTCTCAGCACACCTACGTATTCTTGGATTCACTTGATCTGATGTTTTGTTGTTTAAGCTATCTTGTAAGTCGTCCCAGTAAGGGTGTTGAAATATTTCCTGTAATGGTTTATTATTAATATTGTTCCAGTCAGTGCCGTGCTTGTCAACATAGTACTGATAATCTTTTCTCGCAAAACCTGTACCACTTCCATACTTACCACTCAGATGACAACACTGCCATACCCTACCATCATACTCAATCTGTATACGTTTTCTAGCTAACCAAGTACATTCAATATCGCAATCGTTGACAAAGTCTTTAAATTGACTTAACTGCTTTTCAATCTTCTTAACAAAATTATCTTGTGCTTTTGGCAAAGACGCATATGAAGTTGCTTTATGCTTTTTACTCGAAGATCCTTTTATAACTTTTTCTGTTCCTTGTACTTTTCTTATTGCTTTTTCTCTCCATCTTGTTTTCTTAATTGAAAACTTATAGAAGCCTAATTCTTTTGCTAATTCTTTTGCTTGTTCAATTTGATGTGTGTTATGTTCAAATTCTAAAAATTTCCATATTGGTGTGCCTCCTCCTGAAATAAATGCTTTGGCATTCTCAATAATTTTATCAAATTTAACATTTCTTCTATACTTGTCGTGTGTTTCGTTATCTATGCCATCTATACCGAACTTAACTTGATCTTTATTACAAAATGCCTTTGAAGTTATCTTTCCAAGCTCATACCAGTAATCAGGATTATGATAGCCTCCGTTAGTGTTCACTTCAAACTCTATTCCAGAAAATTCTTCTGCAAGATATTTTACAAAATCCATACTATCAGGATGTATCAAACTATCACCAAAATTACCATCAAACTGAATTTTTCTAATGTTGGGTAAAACAGCTTTATTGAAAACACTTTTAAATGTTTCAAATTTCATATTTCCTTCTGTACCAAATTTCAAATTTGGATTTAAGTTAACACCATCAAGATTTCTACCACAGTCTAAACACATTGCCTGACAGTTACTTGAAATTTCAATCATTATTTCATCTATGTCTGATGTTTTTAACATTATAATTGATACTCCTGTTTCACACTATCTGGTAACCATCTTTTGCCAAACATTTTGGATAAACATTTCTATTCTTTATCATCTTTTTTCTGATCTTCGAGAGTCTGTGTCTTGTCTTTTGAATATCCTCTTTCATCATCTACTTGGGTCGTAACAAATTTTCCAGGCTCAACTTCTTTATAGTATTTGTAAAGTCTAATATCTTCTTCACCGACTCTATCTTTATCATCTTTATCATAGTTTTCGCTGGCTACCACATCTTCTACTTTAAATACTTTTGACTCATCTACTGGCATAGCGGCACCTTCACCCCAACCTGATCCTCCTTGTGGACCTGTTAATCCGTGTAGTTTACCTACATCACTATACTCACCAGTTTTCAAGTTCTGTTCATTCCTACGCATTTTTTCAAATATACCTGTACCTATTTCAGTATGACACATTTTTTTACATTGTGTTGGTTGTAAAGATCCATTAGGATCATCAGACCTCATCCAATCTTCTTCAAGTAAATGACTGTACCACGGACCTTCAAGTATCGATCTAACTGGATTAGGATCATTTGTATCTTGTGCATATAAGCTGTTGAAGTCTTCGGGCATTCTACCACCTTGGCAATGATGCATTACACTTGGTATTGGCCAATGTTTTTTATATGGATTACCATCTGGCTCATAATATTCTATTCCACCTAGCCAGTTACAAGGCCAAACTTTACCGTCAAAACTTACATAAATTCTTGGTTCAGTTCTATTTTGACAAATAATTTTATGCTTTTGCGAAAAGTGATCTTTACCTTTAACACCTTTAGTACCATCAGCTCTTTGCTTTGCTAACATTTCTCTATCAGGATGTCTATATTTTACTTTATCGTGAATATTAATAGTGTGTTCATCAATACCACCCATTTTCTTTACCATCTTATGATCACTTTGAACAAAGTCTTGACTGTGTTTTACTCTTCCTGAATCTGGATCAAGAAATTCATCTCTTTCTTTTTTTATTCTTTCATCTTTTTCTTTAAGCATTTTCATTTCGGCTTCTTCTGCCAGTTGCTCTGCGTGACGTTTACCTAAACGTATCGGTATAAATCTAAAACTCATTTTCTCAATAAATTCGCTGAAGCCAAGTTCTTTAGCCATATCTTTTGCTTTTTGTAATTGATGTGAGTTATGATTAAATGTAATAAACTGCCATCTTGCTCTACCACCAGCATTAATAAATGCTTCAACGTTTGCCATTAGTTTGTCCCACTTGGCACCTATACGATATAAATGGTTAGTATCTTCTAACCCATCAATACTAAATGTAACTCTACCACCATAATAGTTTTTAATATTATCTCTCGATCCACCAGGACCATTAATAATTTCTGCCGCTTCTTTCCAAAATGCAGGATCACGTGAACTACCATTTGAACTGAAAGAAACATTCTTCGTTCCATTGTCTCTGAACCATCTAAGAATATCTAATGCATCTGGGTGTGCCGCTGGTTCACCATAGTTACCACAACTTAAAAACCAGTGTAGTTGTTTACAGAATTCAGGCGGAAAAAATCTTTTTACATCTTCCAATGATATAATTCTTTTACCTGCTTTTTCAATCTTTGGATTATAAGTTCTACCACAACCACCACAATACAAGAAACAAGTATTATTGAACTCTAGTTCTAATCTATCAACACGTTCATACTGAAACATTGTACGACCGTTATTATCTCTCCATAGCTCTGGCTTATCCGGAGATCTTGTACCCTGATCTGGTACCCAATCATATAATTCACTTTTTTGCATTATATTCCTTCCCTTTTTACATATGTACTTATCGCAGGGTAAAGTTCATCAAAACTTTGATTTCTATACTCATCCTGCGTCCTTGTTACTTTTACAAACTCAGGAAAATGTTCGCTGAAATCATCTGCCCACATAAATTCCATCATTGTGTCTAACCTATTTTTTATTTTTTCGTATAAATGATGCTTGTTATTATCCCAAGGTTGTCTACCGTTCCAATCAGCTTTATAATTAGTATTTGCAAACTGAAAGTCTTCAGGTAAAGTATTGATCCAGGGTTTTAAATATTCTTCATCAAATTTACTAAATTCATCTTGTACGTGTTGTTTTAATTCTTTTGGTAATGCTTTTACATTAAGATATGTTGGTGCGGACAAAGTATGAAAAGAAAAGAAAACACTGTTTGCCATTCTATTAAACTTTACAAACTTATTTTCAATTTGCCACTTTATAAGATCAAGTATCTGTGTTGCATTTAAAATTTGCCAAGTAGCTGTACAAAAGAAGTTTATATTTGGATTTGTATTTTGATCTAACCATTTTATATTTTCTTCAATTTTATTCCACTTACTTGGATGTCTTATATAGTTGTTATATTCTCCAACTGCGTCTATACTTCCACCTAACGTTACCTGTTTAAAATTATGCCATACATCAATAGCTCTTCTTGGAATGTTAGTTAGATTAATATTGTATTCCAATTCAATATCTTTTGCCATACCGCTGTCAATAATCTTTTCTAACATATCATACATATTTTCTACTAGTGTTGGTTCACCTCCAGAAAAATAAATCTTTCTTGCTGAGTTTGAATTTTTATTAACTTCGTTAAAAAACTTACTATCATCATACCAGCTGTAAATATCATTCTTTAGTTTTATCTTTTTATTTTCTCTAAACATTTCAACTCTAGTAAAATCAGAATTAAATCCTTTGAACATAGTATCAAACCATTCATCGTACCACTGTGTACTTTCACTAGGGTGACACATTCTACATTTTAAGTTACAAAGATTACCAAGTCTGATATCATATTCTAATACTTCACTTTCGTGTAACATTAACTGCCCATCATCGTGACAGTGACTTAATGCTTTCCAGTAATCATAATTGTACTTGTCATAATATTCTATTGTAGCATTTCGTCTTCTACTTGGTACTTCTGCGTCATCTTCCCTATTGCATCTAACACACATTTCGTGACGATCACCTTGTATCATTGACTTCCTTACATCTTTAAGAAGTGGTGAATTTCTCACTTCTTCTATAGAATGAGTGTCTGCTCTCATTATGTTATTGTTTTCATCACGTAATATTCCTCTAGTCTTTTTACAACTCCTTGCTTGTATACAAGCTCTATATTCGCCAGAGTTATGTACACTAACTTGTCCCCAAGGAACAGGACACCAAGAATGATTAATCTTCTTGATATGTTTGTGATATAATTCTTTAGCGTCAGGCTTTATCATAATCTAATAGTACACTCTTCCAGCTAGTTTGTCTAATGCTATCTAGTTTATCTAAGTATTCTTTTGTACGTTCCCAGTGTTTGCTGTTGTCTTTGCTGTTCATAAACGATATCAGTGATTCTAGCTTTTTATATTTTTGTAGATCAACATTGGTATTTGCTTCAATCCATTTGAAAAATTCTGAATATTTTTTAATAACTTTCTGTTTTAGTTCCGGCGGTAATACTGTTATGCTTAATACATCTGGTGAATGTAAAAAATGTAGTCCAATCAACCCTTGATTTTCTGGAAACTTGTTTATATTTTTATATGGAGATTGTAGTTTCCATTTAATTAAGTCCGGAATATGGAAGACATTTAGCACTGATACTGTGCAGTCAATCGTGACTTTTACGTTATCTGGCATAGTATTCCAATAATCCAACTTTTGTAGATAATCTTCCCAAGTACTTGGATATCTTATTAAGTCATTATAAGCACCTACACCGTCCATAGAAAGGTGGATTAAAGCTGTTTTAAAGCGTCTGTAAAGCGGTTTAAGTTCATTTGCAGTAGTTTGACCGTTCGTATTAAAACGGAGGTTTATACGTTCGCTGTGTCCGGTTTTTACACACATTTCCAAGAAGGATTTGAACTCTGAATTGATAGTTGGCTCACCTCCAATAATATATAAGTTTTCTACCTTATCCAACTTGTCTTCTAGGTCTTTCCAAAATACACTATCCATTTTATACCAGTTAAGTTTTCCCTCACCTTTACGCCAATGTATTTCATTTTTAGTATCTTGAGATACATCTGAATCCATTAACTTATTATAATCTGGTATCCATTTTGAACTATCTGCTGGATTACACATTAAACAGGCAAGATCGCATTTGTTACCAAACTTCATATCAATATACTTGATATCAAAAGGTGCTGTACCGTCTGGCTTTACTCTGTCAAGTACATCTTTGAACGATATCTTTTCTGACCACTCTTCATTTTCCCATTGTCTTTTGGATCTGTAGCCTGATGCTTCTTCTTTATAACAGGCCCTGCACTCTTTAGGGGCTTTGCCTTCCAAAAACTGCTTACGAATGTTTTTATAGTATTCAGTATTCCAATACTCCGATGGTCTGTCTTTGTCAACATATACAAATTCTCCTGTGTTTTTTCTGTTATGTCCTATACTTCTATAATCTTCTGCACTACCACTATTGGCGTGGCAACATAATTGCATAGCACCATTAGTTCTTGTACTAAGATGCATAAATGGTAATATACAAAATTTATTCTTCATATTCTAATAGTTCTTTATACAACGGATGTAATGTTGTAATATCTGTTTTTTTTGCTTTATCAAAAGTTATAATTTTTAACTTAAACATTTTTAGTTTTTTATAATCATATTTTTCAAACTCATTTACATATTTGATCATAGAACTAATATTATTCTGTAATCTTTCATTACTGTGATCTTTAAAACTGTTTTGTATCTCAACTAAATCATTTACGACTATATCACGAAACTTGTTTGGTAATGCTCCAAATGTTAAACCATTAGGACCGGTAATTGCTAACATTGTTATAAATGATCTTGCTATTTTTATTTCATCATAAAAGAATGTCAACATCTCTGGTAACCATTCTTTTACTGTAAAAGCATTAATTGGCTGGAACACACAGTTCATAGCAAATCTAAACTTATCATTACCATAGAAGTTGTTAGAAAAGTCTAACATATTTTCTTTGATTTTGTTCCAACGAGCTGGCTTTCTAATATATTCATATGTTGGTCCTGTTGCATCAACACTAGCTTGTATTTTTACTGTTTTAAATTTCTCTATCAGTTTGTATGTTGCATTTAAATTAGTAAAATTTGTTGTCATAGATAGATCAATATTTTTAGCATAATCATTATCAACACAATAGTTAAATGCATCGTGTACTTTTTTGTTAATAGTAGGTTCGCCGCCTAGTACTTTTAGTTTTAATGTATCTTGATTAATTAATTTGTCTCCGAGTATCCTATCTTGAGAAGATTGATCGAAACTATAATCTTGATGTTTGCCAAATACATCTGGAAATTGCTTATAAATCTTTTCAACCAAATTACTATTGCTAGGAGAACACATTGTACACATTAGATTACAAAGATTATCTGGTCTGTAATCAATGTATTGAGGCTTCTGCTTGTCATTACCTGCTGTGATATTAGGTTGTGTTAAAGGTAAATGCTCGAAATTAGTTCTATCACTCTCTATACCGTTATTTTCTTGCCATTCACAAACACTGCACTCTTTAGGAAACTTGCCATCTTTGAAACTTTGTCTAAATTTTTGTGCGTATTCAGATTGCCACCAACCTTCAATTGTTTCATACTCATCTATCTTAACTCTATCTTCTTGAGCACAACAGAATGCTATTTCATTCGAACTGCCTTTATAGTATATGCTGGTGAAAGGAGCTTTACATAGTACCGGAGTTGGATTTGCCTGTCTTTGTTTTTTAATTGCTTCACGTATTCCGACCTTACTGTATACTTGATCGATGAGATAATCATTATATTGCTCGTGTGTTTTATCAAGCATTGCTATCATCATACAGTGAGTTTGAAGTAAGTTATTCATAGAACAAACGTGTTCATACATCATAGTATATTTTTGTGGTATAAAGTCTGCACTAAACTTTTTCATTTGCCATATACCAATCTGTGCCGCACCTAGTGGTAAATGATTATAATTATTTTGTTGTCTTATCGGATAATCATCGTCGTAGTTGGAATATCTTATACCTGATCTTATATTTCCTAATCCTATACCTTTTGTCAAACTAAAACAGACTTCTGTTATTCCAGGGTGATACACATCTATTGTTAGATCTCTACAAGTTCCAAACCAAGCACAATCTAAAAGAAGTGGCAATCCTTTTTCAAGACATTCATCTTGTATTGTTCCAAAATGTGGCGTAGGTCCTCCATTACCACAAAAAGGATAACTTGTTATTACCCAATCATTTTCTTCGAGTGGAATATAGTTGCCTTGCTCATCATCAAGATAAACAAAATCTTTTACAACACGTTTATGATAAGCATATTCACCTCTTAATATTCTTAATCTTCTATTCGAATATCTATGATATGCTTCATCAAATGCCTGTGTTGTTCCATTTATCATATCTCTATGTTTAAATCTTGTTAGACCTTTAACTTCGTTCATTTTTGAACTCATAATCCAGTTGTGTATATCTGCCAGATATTGATGTCGTACTTCAAAATATCCTGGCTTACTGAGCCATTCTTTCCAAGGTGCATCAGCTAGATGCTTTTGAAACTCTGGATCATAGATAGCACTATGTTTAGTTTGAAATAATTCTTTATCAAGCATACTGTTTAAACAATCCTTCTAACCATTCAACTGTCATTGGTTCTAGATAGTCTTTATAACTTTGATTACGTATAGTATCAATACTATCAACAGATTTTACAATTTTAATATATTCATCTTCAGTTGGCGTGTAGTTATCTCTAATATGTTTATCCATAATAGATATTAGTTGCCAAGTGTCGTTATTTTTTTTAATTTTACGTTTTGCTTCTTTTAATATATGTACAGGAACATATCCTAAAGCATTATAATTTGTCGATGGTGTCAAAAAATTATTCATACTCACAGTTATTCCTACTTCCGATCCCCATTTTTGCAAATAGGTTAGATTTTCAATGTTATACATCTGAGGAACTACTGTTATCGATGCACCTACTCCATATGTTTTTATATTACGAACTCTCTGATCTAACTTTTGCCAATTAAAAGGATGTCTGATGTAATCATAAACTTTTCCATAACCATCACAACTAACATTAAGATATACATCTTTAAATTCTTTCATCCTATCTAAAAATCTCTGAGTAAATTTAGTTCCGTTTGTTGTTAAGTTTAACTGTAAATTTTTTGCATATCCTTTTTTAATACATATATCAAACAATTTAAGTACTTCAGGAATTATTGTTGGTTCTCCTCCTGTTAATTTGAGAACTCGCAGATTTGGTAATAACGATTCGATTTCATCTAGTATATGTTTTGGTGTTGTTTTTATTCCGTTTGAATCTATTACCTGTTCGTGTCTTGGACTTCTTTCCCAATTTTCTGGAATGTACATTTTTTTTGTTACAAGACCGAGTATATCTTTATAAATCTTATTGGAGTTAGTATAATCACACATTCTACAGGCTAGATTACACTCGTTACTTAACTTGAGATCTAGATACTTTATCTTTGGATTTTCTATATCAACGTATTGATTGAACCTTGTATTGTAACGACGTCTAATACTTTTTCCTGATGTCTTTTCCATTTTCCAACAAGTGCTACACATAGGATTCTGTACTCCTGATAACATATCAGATCTCAGTTGATCCATCTCTGGACCATAAAACCAAGACTGATGATTCTTATCATTAATAAAATAGCTGTCAGTTGTCTTTACAGTATGATTCCAGTCTGAGTTACAACAAGGCTTCCATTTACCATTTACCGATGCGTGTGAATGGATAAACGGCAAAGGACAAAATGTTTTAGATTGTTCCGCCATCTTCCAGTTCCTTTTCTTGTTTCTTAGATATAGCTTCTCCTGTCTGAGCTTGTACACTATTATCTAATTGCTCATTCATTAAGTCTGCCATTTCAGGAAAAGTTTTACAGAAGTCTGTTCCTCTTTGTTTATCTAAAGTAGTTAGATATTCTCTAAATTCAGGCATACGTCTTGACCAATCTTCACTCATCATAAATTTGATCATACCTTTTAGTCTATTAACACCATAACTGGCATTCATAAATTCTTCTTTGGTTACACCTTTTTCTTTGACTCCAGTAAACTTATCCCAGTTTTGTTCTAGCCAAGGATAAAACTCCTCGTACTTTTGTTTGGTTTTATTCTTGAACCACTGAGGTAAAGACTTAACATTTAATTGTCCTGGCCAATATACAAAATGATAATTGATCATTCCTGCACCAAAAGGCCAGATATTAATTTTTTTAAAATTTTGTTCAGCTTTCCATTTGATAAAATCTGGTATATAATAGATATTCAAAGCCTGTACCGCACAGGCTACTGTAACTTCTACTTTATCTTCTGTATTATCTAAAAGATGAAACTGCTTCATTGTATGATCCCATTTGGAAGGATGTCTAATATAATCGTTCATTTCATATATGCTATCTACACTGTAATGAAATCTAACTCTTTTGAAATGGCTCCACAATTCAAATATTCTATCTGGCATTTCAACAGCATTCGAATTATATCTCAATTCAATTTTGTGTGCATATCCTCTTTTGACTACTTCTTCTAGTAGTGTGTAGTGTTCTTCTATTATAGTTGATTCACCACCCGCAAAATACAACTGATACATATGAGGTATCTGTTCATACAACTGATCCCAAAATTTAGGATTGTCTTTGTGCCAGTTATAACCTGCTCCGTGTAACTTGCCTTTATTATCCCAGCTCATTGTATCTTTCAAAGTCTTGTTTTGTATTTGTGGATATACTGCGTTCCAGTCTTTGACCCATAGTGAACTATCGTGTGGTGAACACATCACACAGGCTAGATTGCATTTGGATCCCATACGTAAATCTAAATATCTAATCTTAGGTGGTATCGATCCATCTTCTGCTGTTTCGCCAATCATTTCTTCGATTGTATATCTATTAAGCCAGTAATCAGTTTCCCACATTCTTTTTGAATTGTGTCCTGCATCTTCTTCTTTGTAACACTTTAAACAGCTCGGTGGTTTTTCTCCTGCCAACATCTGCTTACGAACATTCTTCATATAATCGTTATTCCAGGCTTCCATTAAATTTGAATTGTTTAAGTTTGCTGGTTTACCGCTTTCGGTTCTCAATACGCCAACTTGACCTCCGTGTTCTTTATCGTTTGTCGCACCTACACTACTAGCATTCGCAGTACAACATACTCGCATATTTCCGTCTGGTCTAGTTGATAAGTGCATCCACGGTAATGCACAAAAAGTTTTTGATGGAAGTTTCTTCATTTTACTATACTTACCTTATTTGAACTGTGCGGCGAATGGATCAAACTCTGCTCCACACTTCATTGCACATACTTTTAGTTTACCGTTATCGCAACCTTTGATATCCCAACTTTGTTGAATACTATCAAATATTCCTGTTTCAAAAACTTTTTCTAAGCCTTTAGTTGCGTCTAAAAATTCTTTGCCACCTGCTTCATCAATGTGGTTCCATATCTGTTCTACTTTAGGATCTTTATGCCACCACTTGTACATACGGCCAGCAGTCCAACAACAAGGTAATGCTAGTCCTTCAGCTGTAATATATAAACTGTTTTCTTTAGCTACTTTACAAATTATAGGTGCCTGATCATAATACAAATCCATCGATCCATATTTTTTTACTAATGTATCATATTTTGATAATTCTTTATTTTGATATTTTGCATCTGGCTTTTTCAATAATGTTGTTTCTTTACCTTTTCTATTCACTGCTTGGTGTTGTTCTTTCTTTACTGAATTCGATGAAATAAATCTACCAGTCTTCTTAGAAGTAAAACTTTCAAATCCAATTTCTTCAGATAGTTTTTTAGCTTTTTCTACTTGATGTTGATTATGATCAAAAATTAAATAATCCCATCTAGCTTTACCACCTGCATCACAAAATGCTCTCATTGATTGTTCAACAATTTTCCAGTTTACATTTTGTCTATATAAATGATTTGTTTCTTCTAACCCATCAACACTAAAAATTACATATCCATTATCACCATATATTTTTGCTAACTGTTTCCACCATTCAGGTTTTTTAGCACCCGCATTGGTGTTCATACTTAATGACATAGTTGGATTGTGTTGTCTGAAGTATTCAAATACTTCTAATGTATCATCAGCAACTATAGGATCGCCTAAGTTTCCGCACATATACATTTTTTTTAATTGCTTAATAAAACTTGGTTTGAAAATATTTTTGCAATCATCTAATGTTAATTCATTTAAATTGATATGTGGATTCAAAGCACCACCATTTTGATTACGATCACACATAGGACAAGCCGCTTGACACTTTTGCGTTATTTCTAAATGTATTGTTCTAATATCAGAAATGTCATACATAAACTATTTTATTCCAATTTTCATATAACGAGAATACTTGTCTAATACAAGTTCTCCTTGATACAATGTTTGGTCCATTGGAGTTTGTTTTGAAAAATCTTCAACAGACTTGGAACAGTTTATATGCTCTTCAAGATCAAAATAGTTATTTGTTTGTAATATTACTATTTTGCCATTTGGTATCTTATCGTACCATTCTTTAAAATTTGGTATATGTTCACAACTTGTATTGATAATAGAATTTGGCGAATCTGTTAATTCGCAAACTGTCCCATCTGATCTATTAACATTATATACGTGTGTTGAATAATCTATATTGTGTATATCTTGAGTAGACGACTTAAATTGCCAATCTTTCATTACCCAAGGTTTATTAAATGTTTCTGCTATTTTCCAACAGCTATCATCTATGTCGAAACTTCTAATTTTTTTAATTGCTAAATCCTGTTCGAATAGCATTGTTGCTAGAGTGGCGTACCAACCTGCACAAAGAAATATTGTACCTAAATCTAAATCTAGTTTTTTTAATTCAGATACTAACCATAATTTACTCTGTATTTGTCCTCTGGCTAAACAATCATCTGCAAAATTATCATTATCACGTAACTTACGATATGCTGTAATTAATTGACTGCTACTAAAAGTTTCTAGTAGTCTAAATAGACTGTTTTGATCTCCATCAATATGGAATCGTCTAAGATCTTCGAATCGCTTGTCATTTGGAAAAAGCAACTCATATCTATCTAATATCTCGTGTGTTTTCATCATACTGATCCTTTAGCCAATCAAAGTCATTTATATTGTTTAGTTTAACAGGATTATCTTTATACGTCAATCCATAATGCCTGCCAGCGATTGCTCCTGCGATACAGTATCTTCCGAATTCTTTATCTTCGCCCTTTGTACACCATATATTTAACCTCTCATCTGTTTCATTATCTTTCTGTTTTTCGATAATTTTACTCGCTAATTTAGTACATTCTCTAAAGGCACTTTTCCAAGTATTAAACGGATCTGTGTTAAATCTAGTGGTATTACTAACTGCTGGCATTGGTTTAAACTTACTTACACCGCCCACAGAACTAGTAAAATCAATATTCCAATCAGTAGCTTTTCGTAACGTCTGTGTTGGAAATAGCTTCACACCACCATATCCATATATCAAATCATTTATTGGATTACGGCAACGCCATACGTGTATCTTATCTACATCCCATTCTGTTGGTTTATATGTAAAATCAAAATGCGAATCTAAGTCAGCATCAGCATCAACCACATAAAACATTTCTGTATATGCTTGTTTAGAGCATTGCTGGTGAGCATTAAAAATACCTTTAACACCTTGTACACGTCTAGCCCAAGGAAACCTACTTCTTAAACCTTCATAGGTTTCATTTGCAAACTTTTCTTTATAACTTAAATGGAATATATCGTAAGACATTAATCACGCGAATCTTCAATTCTATCAATCAATCCAAATTTCATTGCTTCAGTAGGATTCATAAAATTATCACGTTCCATTGCTTCTTCTATTTTATCTAATGGTGTTCCTGTGTGTTTAGCATACAATCCGTTTAGTGTTGCTTTTGTCTTTTGAATTTCTTGTGCGTGAATTTGTATATCAGTAGCTTGTCCAGAATAACCTCCGCTTGGTTGGTGTATCATTATTTTGCTATGTGGTAAACTAATTCTTTTACCATTTGCTCCTGCCATTAATAATAACGAACCTGCACTTGCGGCCTGTCCTATACAAACTGTTGATATATCTGGCTTCACATATTGCATTGTATCGTACATTGCTAACCCAGATGATACTACACCACCAGGACTATTAATATACATAAAAATATCTTTCTTCTGATCTTGTGATTCTAAAAATAATAGTTGAGCACAGACTACACTAGAAACTCCATCATTAATCGGACCATTTACAAAAATAATTCTTTCTTTTAAAAGTCTACTAAAGATATCATAACTTCGTTCACCTCTAGAGGTTTGGTCAATGACCATTGGTATTAGATTACTCATTTTTTCTTCAGACATCAAATTTCACTCCTTGTGCTAATGGAAGGTCATCTCCATAGTTAATTGTTACAGTAGATCTTTTCATATATTGTTTCCAAGCATCGGATCCTGACTCTCTTCCTCCACCTGTGTCTTTTTCTCCACCAAATGCTCCGCCTATTTCTGCACCACTCGGTCCAATATTAACATTCACTATTCCGCAATCTGATCCATTTGCTCCAATGAATCTTTCAGCTTCTTGTAAATTATCAGTAAAGATACAACTGCTTAATCCTTGAGGTACATCATTTTGTATTTTAATTGCTTCGTCTAATGACTCATACCCAATCACATACAAAATAGGAGCGAATGTTTCTTGTTGTACTATCATATCTGGTTTTGTCAATTCAACAACTGCTGGTTTAACATACGTATCTCCTACAACTTCTCCACCGTGTATAATATGGCCATTTGTTTTACAATAAGTCAATACTTCTTGCATTTTATCAATAGCTTGTTTGTTAATCATAGGTCCCATTAAAGTATTCTCACTAAAAGGATCACCTGGTGTTATTGTAGCATATGCTTTGACTACTTTAGCAACTAAATCTTGTTTAATACTATTATGCACTATCAATCTCCGTAGTGATGTACATCGTTGACCAGATGTGCCAACAGCACTGAACACTATACTTTTGACTGCTAGTTTTTGGTTTGCTTCAGGAGTTACAATCATTGCATTGTTGCCTCCTAACTCCATAATTAGTTTTCCAAATCTTTTTTGCACTATCGGTGCTAGTGATCTACCCATATCACTACTACCTGTTAAACTTACAACTTTAATACGTGGATCTAAACAAATATTTTCTGCTTGAGTATTCATACCCATATGCATTAAAAGAACATCTTTAGCCCAGCTTAAATTTGCACTATCACAAGTTTTATCCCATATTGACTTTAACATCAAAGATATAAAAGGAGTCTTAGGTGATGGTTTCCATAACACTACATTACCGCCCACTGTTGCTATTGCAAAATTCCAACTCCATACTGCGGCTGGAAAATTAAATGCACTTACTACTCCGACAGTACCGTACGGATTCCACATCTCTTGCATTCTATGATCTTGTCTTTCACTTGGCATTGTCAATCCATATAACTGTCTTGATAGTCCAACTGCAAAATCACAAATGTCAATTACTTCTTGTATTTCTCCTAGACTCTCTTGATATACTTTTCCATTTTCTAGAGTTATCATTTTTGATAGATCTTCTTTGGCTTCTCTTACTGCATTACCAAACAACCTTATCATTTCTCCTCTTTTAGGAGCAGGATAATTTTTCCATTGTTCGAATGTCTTCTCTAACTTATTTAGACTATGATCTAAATCGTCATTCCAATTTTCTGAAAATGATCCTAATTGCGATCCATCAATTGGCGTATAGACATCTTTACCGCCTTGTGACATTTTAATATTATATTTTTGTACCAAAGATTCAAATAAATTTTTATGTTTCATATTTTTAATATACTATATTTTGGTTAAATGTTCAAGATCATTCTTGCCTCTTCAGACATCATTTCTGGGCCAAAAGGAGGATCAAAGGTTGTAATAACCATACACTCTTGTACTCCTTCAACAGATTCAGTAGCATACTTGATATCTTCAATAATTTGATCTGCGGCTGGACAAAAAGCTGATGTTAAAGTATGTGTTACTGATACTTTGGGTAATTGTTTTAAATCTATGTCATATATTAATCCTAAATCATATACGTTTATAGATATTTCTGGATCGTGTACTTCTTTTAAATTTTTAATTATTTCTTGATTGATAGTTTCTCTATCCATTTACTGCCTCTACACGGTTTACTTCTGGTATGTAATGTCTAAGCATATTTTCAATACCCATTTTCAAAGTAGCTGTTGAACTTGGACAACCAGAACAGGCTCCAAACATTTCTAAGTAAACTACACCATCTTTGAAACTATGAAAGATAATATCTCCACCGTCTTGTGCAACTGCTGGTCTCACTCTTTGATCTAATAGCTGTATGATTTGTTTTTCAATATCACTTTTATCACCTGCTTCTAAATTAATATTTTCATTTTCAACAGACCATTTAGACTCGTCTTCAATTATCCAAGGATCTCCCATTTGATCATAGTCATTGATTATGTCTATGACTGGTTGTTTTAATAATGGCCATTCAACAGTAGGGTCTTTTCCGACTGTTATAAAATTACTTCCAAGAAAAACATCATCTATTCCGTGTACTCTAAAAAGAGCATATGCAACCGGAGATACATCATTGTCGTAATCAGTTTCTTTTTTAAAAAACTTTGGTGCTTTATCGCCCATTACAAAACGTTTAGTAATAAACTTTAATGCATTAGGATTAGGGGTCTGTTCAACGGTTATCATATAGTTCTCCTATTATTCTGATTCTACTGTTACTTGTAAAGGATGGCCAGCGGATCTTGCCATTGTTGTACATTCTATTGATTTTTGTTCAGCAATCTCATATGAATACGTTCCAACAACTGCTTTACCTTTGTCGTGTATTAATCTTGTAAGTTCGTCAGCAGTATCTGGTGTATGATAAAAAATATCAATTAAAAGTTTACTAACAAAATCCATCGGCGTAAAATCATCATTTAAAAAAATAACGTGATACTTTCCAGGTACTTTTACCTGATCTTTAGTTTGTGCTATCTGATTCGATTTTGGTGTTGGTTGTTCATTAGCCATATTGTTCTTTACTCTCTATTTGTACATCAGGTAAAATATAGTTACGTTTTTCTTTCTTTTCAGTTTCTTCACTTTCATCTGCTTTTCGTTTCTTTTTACCTTCTATAGTTTTTAGTTCTACTGGATATGGTTTTCCTTTTGCTTGTTTTTTCAAATCCTGTAGTTGTTTATGTAACTCTTCTGTATAGTATACACTAATACTGCGAGGATGTCTATCGTTATTAACCAACTTGTTTAACCAATTTTTGTCTTTATTACGTTTCACTATCCATAAATTAATGGTTTCTTGGTTTTCTGGAATATGATAACCAATTAACATAAACTTCCCATTTGGAAAATTGGTTTTATATGGCCAGCCATACATTGTTTCTAATGAGTAGTATAAACATATAACAGTAAGAACTGCTATCATTGACGAAAATATTCTTGTGAAAAATTTTAACTTACTCACATATATCAAATTAAGTATCAAAAAACTAATCAATATTGCTACACCAATAATGACTAAAGTGTGTCCAGCTATCATTAATTCTTCCCTCTATCCAAAACCATTGGATATTCTAATTCATTTGAGCTTATTACATCACCTTTATTGTCAATCGTAAATCTTAAAAAAGTTGTCTCGTCACCTGTGTCAGTTAAAGTTTTACTTCCTGTCCATATTAGTTTATAAGGATTTAACTTTTCAATCTTTATTTTTACTTCCACGGTTTCACTTGACGATTCTTTTTCACCCACTCTTCCTTGTCCTTTGCCAAACCAGTGTGCATTTACAATATATTCCCCTGGCACTATTCCTCTAATAGTAACGTGTTCTTCGTTGAAATCTGTCGAGTACGATCCTGAATCTGTTACAACGACATCATTTGAATATCCTAGATCATCTCTATCCAAGTGTAATAATCCTTTATCACGTTGTCTAAAATAAACTATAACTTTTTGAGGATCCATAACATATAAATCAATATCATCTCTGCTTTCTTTTGGCCAGCTCATTGTTATTATAAATTCTGCTTTTATAATAATGTCACCTTTTTTCGCAATAGGATTTATTAATAGAAAGGCAATTATGAATAGCATAGCTAAACCAATTGTTATATTAAACAAAAGGTCTATGAAAGCAACACTAGATTTATATCGTTCTCGTCTCATTGGCTTTTAACTTCACATAATTATCAAAATGTACTTCTAATCTAAAATATTCAAGTTTAAGAACAAGGCCAGATATCAAACCAACTAATGTTGTGTAAAGTGCTGTACTCATACCTAAACTCATATTTCTTAAACTCTGTTGTACACTATCAGTATCGTTAACGTTCAAGTCAGCAAACACACCATATAACATAAGGATGAATCCACTAACCGTACCAATCAGACCTAAAGTTAAACATATCTCACTAGCAAACCAGCCGAACTCATATCTACTTTTAAAAGAAGAATCTAAAGGTAAATTTTGTTTTTGTATTTTTGATAATACCCAAGCCTGTCGACCGCAGTATAAAGACATAACAGTAAACAATGATAAAATAATAAAACTTAATTTTGTTTTATCAGCAATCCATATCGCTTCAAAGACATCAAGTGTCCAACAAATAAATGTAATTAAAATAAGTGAGCAAAAAAACCACCACCACTCAAGAAATGTTTTATTATTATTATTGTATCCTGTTTGCATACTATTATTTATAAAAAAAAGTTCTGTAGGTACTTAATTAGAATACTGGGGGTCTCCCCCCAGTATTAGCAAAGGATTTAAAACTATTTAACTTTAATAGTTCTTGGCTTTTTACCTTCTGGAATTATTCTTTCCAAAGATATTTTAAGCAGACCATCTTTTAGCTCTGCACCTTTTACTTCAACATCATCAGCAATAGTAAATGATTTTGAGAAATATCTTTTTGAGATTCCTCTGTGTAATACACCATCATCACTTTTACTTTCATCTGCGTTCTTTACAGATTTTACCGATAACATATTATCAGCATAGTCAACAGCGATATCCTCTTTTGAAAAACCTGCAAGTGCAAGTTCAACGTCATAAGTGTAATCACCTGTCTTCACTATGTTGTAAGGTGGAAAGTTTACAGTTGGAGCTCTAAATACATCGTCTTCAAACATTCTTTCGAAATGATCAAACACGTTGTCAAAGCCGATAGTTACTGGACGTAACTGATTAAAAATAGATAGATTGTTTCTTGTCATAATATACTCCTTTTGTTAAGCAAGTTAATTTTAATGTAGATCCTATCTAAGCAATCTACACACTTATTTATACGGCATCACTGCCATACAAATTCTTTTAGTCTTTATCTTTCTTTACCTCTTCAAAGTCTGCATCAACAACACCGTCATCATCAGCTGGTTTGTCTTTAGCTTCTGTTTTTTGTTCTTGTTGATTTTTATATACAGCTTCTCCTAGTTTCATACTAGCTTCAGTAAGCTCTTTGATACTTTCTTGCATCTGCTTCACATCATCAGTTTTCAAAGATTCCTCAAGTTTAGTTTTTGCCATTTCAATTGCTGACTTCTCAGCATCTGATATCTTACTACCGTGTTCTGATAACTGTTTATCAATAGTGTGTATCATTGTTTCGGCAGTATTTTTAGTTTCAACTATTTCTCGCTTTTTCTTATCTGCTTCTTTATTGGCTTCTGCTTCTTTGACCATTTTTTCTATCTCAGATTCATCTAAGCCACCTGACGCCTGTATTGTAATTTTTTGTTCTTTGCCAGTGCCTTTGTCTTTTGCACTAACATTAACAATACCATTAGCATCAATATCAAATGTGACTTCAATTTGTGGAAGTCCTCTTGGTGAAGGTGCAATACCTTCAAGGTTAAATTCACCTAATGACTTATTATCAACAGCCATTTCTCTTTCACCTTGAGTTACTCTGATTGTTACAGCACTCTGATTATCTTCTGCTGTTGAAAATACTTGACTTTTCTTTGTAGGAATAGTTGTATTCTTTTCAATCAATTTAGTTGTAACTCCTCCGAGTGTTTCAATACCAAGTGATAAAGGTGTAACGTCTAATAACAATACATCTTTTACATCACCTTGCAATACACCACCTTGTATCGCGGCACCAAGTGCCACTACTTCATCTGGGTTTACTCCTTTGTGTGGTTCTTTACCAAAAAAGTTCTTGACTGTTTCGATAACCTGTGGCATTCTAGTCATACCACCTACTAGTATTACTTCAGTAATATCAGATGTTGATATGTCAGCATCTTTAAGAGCTGTTTTACAAGGTTCAATAGTTCTCTGTACTAAAGACTCAACAAGTGAATCAAGTTTCGCTCTTGTTAGTTTTATGTTCAGATGTTTTGGACCTGTTTTGTCAGCAGTAATAAATGGTAAATTTATATCTGTTTGTGCAGTAGATGACAGTTCAATCTTGGCTTTTTCTGCCGCTTCTCTTACACGTTGTACAGCTAACTTGTCGTTTGATAAATCAACACCTTGTTCTTTCTTAAACTCATCAATAATATGGTTTGTTATTGTTGAATCAAAGTCTTCACCACCTAGTGAAGTATCACCATTAGTTGATTTAACTTCAAATACTCCATCTCCAATTTCTAATATGGAAACATCAAATGTACCACCACCTAAATCATATACAGCAACATTGCCTGACTTCTTTTTATCAAGCCCATATGCAAGTGCGGCCGCAGTTGGTTCATTAATTATTCTTTCTACTTCAAGTCCAGCAATCTTACCTGCATCTTTGGTTGCCTGCCTTTGGGCATCATTAAAGTAAGCAGGTACTGTTATCACTGCCTTAGTAACTTCACTACCTAAATATTTTTCAGCAGTTTCTTTCATCTTCGTTAATACTTTGGCTGAAATCTGTGATGGAGAATATTTCTGTCCATTTGTTTCAACCCAAGCATCACCTTTATCAGATTTAACTACTTTATAAGGTAATGTTTTAATGTCTTGTTGTATTTCATTGCTATCAAATTGTCTACCAATTAAACGTTTCGATGCAAATATTGTGTTTTCTGGATTAGTGACAGCCTGTCTTTTTGCAGGCATACCTACTAATGTTTCTTGATCTGAAATAGAAACTACACTTGGTGTTGTTCTTGCACCTTCTGTATTTTCAACAACTTTAGGATCCGATCCTTCCATTAATGAAACACAGGAATTTGTTGTTCCTAAATCTATTCCTATTATTTTACTCATATTATTTTCCTCCTTTATATTAAGCAAGGGTTTATCAACAGCCTACACATATAGCACTGCGTCTTAATATTATAGTATATTATATAATAATGATTGTATTATTTACGACCTATTCTGGGTGAATTAATTTAATTTTTTTTCCAACTTCTGTTTTGGTTGGAAGATCCCCATATTCCTTAACAAATACTTCTAATACTTGTTTGTAAAATATTGTGCTATCGTGGTCTACTTTTTGATTAATACTGGATAAAGATAGGTTGTCTGCATTCTGTAATACTTGTAATGCTATACTAGATTCGATTTGTAACTGTCTTAATGTTAAACTATCTACCATATATTCAACATCCTTCCATTACCTGCTATAATCATACAACAGGTAATAATATGTAGTAAAAACCAAAATGTTCTGATTATATTGTGTATATGATCATCCTTCTTATTGTTATCATATGCACGACTTCCCATAGCTTTGCACCAATAGTGCCATAGTCTAATCATTTAATACTACCTATCATTACTAATATTGCAACATAGAAAAATGCAAATATGAAAACTGGTGTTGCATTGGATATTTGTTTGTTACTTTTTGGTTCAGGCTTTACATAATGTGAACCCATATAATCTCTATCCCAAGCATCACGCCTTGTGTCTTTTTTAGTTTTCATTTATAAATTCCACAAATATATTGGCTCCATTACCAACTAGTTCTTTCCAATCCTTAGATGCGTTTTCATCAGCATTGTCGGATACGTACTTATAACACTTAAAGTTAATATTATTTAACTTACAAAACTTTGCATATGCATAAGATTCCATATCTACTAACTGTGTTTGTACTTTAGGTTCAGACGTAACAAAATTATCTCCTGTGCCACAAGAATATCCAATTTCATTAAAACTTATTGTACCTATATCTTCATATGGAGTTTGACCTAATTCAAATCCCAAAACAGTAACATCCATATCTCTTTGTTTAAATATCGTCACAGGCAAAAGACCGGAAAGACTTTTATCCAGAGAACCAGCTGTTCCATAATTTATAAACAACTTTGGATTGTATTTTTGATATGCTTGAACTATAGACATTGTTGCGTTAATTTTTCCTACGCCAGTATAAACAATATTCCATTCTGGTAATAATGATTCTGGCAACTCGTCTTGTAATGCAACTAGTATTACACATTCTTCTTTGTTAATCATATTGCAACACCGACTTCAATGGTGATACTAAATTTTCTGAACCTTTTAAAAATAAAAGTTCAATTACAACTAATGATAATACTACATTACCACCTGCTTTGCTAATTAAATCTTCTGCACATTTTATTGTTCCACCTGTGGCTAAAAGATCATCAACTAATATTATTTTTTTATTTTTAATATTTCGTGCTGTCTGTACTGCTAAAGTTGAACTTCCATATTCAAGTGTGTATGTTTGTTCAATTAATTCTCCAGGTAACTTATTTGGTTTTCTAATCATTAAAGAACCTATTCCTAGTTCTTGACTTATTAGAGTTGAAAATAAAAATCCTCTCGCATCAATACCTGCAATATAATCAGGTTGATACTCTTTTGCTACATTAACAAAGTTATTTTTAACTTGTTCTAGTGCTTCGTAGTTTTCTAGTATAGGACTAATGTCTTTGAAAACTATTCCTTCAACAGGAAAGTCTTTTATACTGTCTACATAATCATACAAATCTACCACTGTGTCTTTCTCCGTTTGTGGCGGGAGTGAAGGG
>CENJ01109915.1_pt1 | contig 42347 bp, 47 predicted proteins | sample 356161 | NCBI WGS metagenome assembly CENJ01 (sample SAMEA2619531, study PRJEB7988) | marine metagenome | biome: marine biome (ENVO:00000447); feature: surface water layer (ENVO:00002042); material: "saline water (ENVO:00002010), including plankton (ENVO:xxxxxxxx)" | depth 5 m | reverse complement strand
TCAATAGTAGATAAATTATCAATTGGGTTGTGTGGTATTTCTGTAGCATACACGCCAGTATTATGTTTCTTTCCGGTGTTGAGACGAGCAACTCTATGTCTAATTTTTTTAAGTAGTATTTTTCTATCTGCAAAATCTATATCAATATCTGGCATTACAAATTTGCTTCCTTAACAATCTCTTTTACAAGTTCTATATCACTTGGATTGCGTTTAAATCTCATTGACCAATGTTCTGGATCCATAACATGATAAATCATACCTAATTGTTCATCACTAAACTTACTTAACATTTCCTTTCCGCTCTTACAGTTAAGTATTAACCACGGCGATATCTTTCCGTCTTTGATATGCCACACTGCTCTGTTCAAACTTACATGTGCAAAATAATGATTCCACGGTGCAGGTTCGTTTTCTTCAGCCCATTCCATCATTGTATTTACTGAACGTTCAAGTGCAGTTTCAACTCCTTCTTTACGAATAAGCTCAATAGCATATTTTTCATACATTTCTTCTCTACACCAATGATCAAGTTTTACTCTCGATGTAACAACATAGTCAATATATTTTTCTGGATATAACGGTTTAACGTTTGATATAAAACTTCCAAATTTTACAAATGCATTGTAATATTGACTTTTGCAAAATTCTTCGTAAGTTTTATCTTTTTTAGATCCTGCACTAAGTTTGTAGAACTGATTAAAAGCGTAGTACCCGAGTTGTACACGCTTTTCATTTTTTTGTAGATGTCTGCGTTTCTGTTCACACATATGAACTGCAAGAGTTTTTTCTCTTGTGTATCCTGTGTTACAGTATTCGCATATGTAGGGTTTAGATGTCGACATCTTTTTTATCCATACCGAGTGACTCGGCATACTCTTTGATTTCTTGTTTTGTAGATATTGAAGCAAGTAATTCAACCTCGTCTTTTTTCATATTAGGAAAACGTTCATGTAACCATTTAGATATTTTTGAATTAGCTGATTTCTTTTGTTTCATTCCAATCCATTCATGAAATTCTAATTTACCTGTGTTACCTGCTTGGCACAATAGTTGCCATTGCAGTTTAGGGTGTCTTGTACCAAGTACGTTCCAATTTTTATTATAATATTCATTTGTTTTAAATATAGCAAGTTCTTGTTTTTCTCGATTGCCCTTTATACTTGATGCATATCTGTTCATCAACCAGAAACTTATTTGTTTGCGTTCTTCATCTGTAAATTCATCCCATACAGATTTTGCACCCATATCAACTGCTGCTAAGATATCTTTTAATGGAAGTTTTTGTTGTGCCATTGCTTTACATCCTCTGGTTCATTAATTTCAATGCCGTTAAAGTCTACACGCATACAACCTATATCCCAACCTGCTTTGAGCCAGCGTAGTTGTTCTAGTTTTTCTATTTGTTCTTCTTGTTCAATATCGTATGTCATATATAATTCTAATGCATCTTGTTGATATCCATAAACTCCTAAGTGCCAATCACCATAACCAGTCATTCCACGACCGAACCATAAACATTTGTCACCGCTACGTACTAGTTTAACACTGTTTGGATCATTTTGCAAGTCTTTTTTCATCTCAGTGTATAGGGTTGCAATAGGATAGTTGTCCAAATGCTGTAGACATGTCTCAATCATGTTTACGCTTACATCTGGCATGTCTCCTTGTACATTTATAAATTGGTCGTAGCTTCGTAAAATATCAAATTTATTAACAGCGCCTGCGCATCTTTCAGTTCCGTTATCGTATTCCTCATCATCTAAGTAACAACTAGGTCCAATTTCATTATATATGCGTTGGTCATCTGTAAGTACATAAGTGTCATAACCACTGTCTACACAAGTTCTGTATACACGTCTAATCATTGAAACACCATCTAATAATGCTAAAGGCTTTCCCGGAAAGCGTGTGCTTTCGTATCTAGCCGGAATTAGTATTGCTGTTTTACTCATAGTATGCTACTGTATCACTTTTTCTTTTATCTATTTTATAACCTAAATTTTCAAACCAAGCTAACACATGATCTGCTTCGTTTCTTTTATTTTCAAACAGAACTACAGGTTTATATTTCTTAATAGTCTCTTCTGCTCCTAAGCAAACCTTCATTTCGTAATGCTCAACATCAATCTTTATTAAGTCAACATTGGTAAAATTGAAATCGTCTAATCGCTTAATAGTAACTTTAACTCTCGGATGATCCTTATATTCTTCGGTATTATATCTTGTTATGCTACCGTGCTCAGGATGTTCAATTCCGTTAGGCAGTACTATTTCAAGAACTTCTTCTTGGTCGCCTAGGCCTAAATTATATTTTTCTGCTTTGTCTGAAATTTTATCAAAGACGCTAGGGTTAGGCTCAAATGCTATTACACGTTCAAATTCACTTATAAAAGGATTAGTAGTGTCTCCTTGACACGCACCTATATCCACATAAGTTCTTCTATTTTTTACATGTGGCAATGCCCATTCACGTATTTTTCGTTCACTCATTTAATAGGTCCTTTATAATTAAATGCTACAATGTCTTTTACTATCTGTTCAAAGTCTTCTAAACGTAGCATGTTAGGACCATCACTCGGTGCTACATCAGGGTCAGCATGTACTTCCATAAAAAAGGATTTGATCCCAAGAGCAGCCCCAGCACGAGTGATCCCAGGCACATAATCACGATTGCCGCCACTACTATCACCCTTGCCTCCTGGTTTTTGTACTGCGTGAGTAGCATCCAACACGATAGGAACATCAAAATTATCAAGCATATACTGTAGCCCAGTGAAATCCACAACCAAAGTGTTATATCCAAAACTTGTACCTCTCTCAGTTATCCAAACTTCTTTTGCACCTTCTGTCTTTGATAGTATACCTTTAACGTCCCATGGTGCAAGAAATTGTCCTTTTTTTATATTTACAATTTTATTGGTCTTACATGCCGCTTGAACAAGATCAGTTTGTCTGCAAAGGAATGCAGGAATTTGTAATACATCTATTACATCGTTATAATAGGCTGCAATTTTTAATATTTCGTTTTGATTATGCACATCAGTTAATATTTTAAGTCCAGAAATTTTTTGTTTTAATTCACGGAAGTCTTGCATGGTTTTTTGTAAACCTTGTCCTCGCTGTCCAGATATACTTGTACGGTTGGCTTTATCAAAACTTGCTTTAAAATAGTAATCCATACTATTTGTGTCACATACTCTTTTGCACTCTGTAGCAATTTCTAAACTTTGTTCTAGTGTTTCATGTTGACAAGGGCCTGCTATTATTTTCATTTCTAATCCTTTAGTTTTGGGTGTTTAGTTTTGTCATTGTAAATATCTCCTGCAAGAGCTTGTATTTGCTCAACAAGGTGTGTAACATATTGTACATCATATGGCTCGCCTGGTGCTTTTTTATATTTTTCTCTATGAGCATGAATAGCAAGTCCATGCATTGCTGAGACTTTATCCATCAGTTGTTGAATTGTGTGTTGCATTATACTACTCCTTTCGTTAAACAGTATGCTTCTACAGCTTTTTTCAAATATCTTTTTAAAACAGGATTACGTTTTGCTTCTTCCATCATGTCTTTCCATTCATGATATCCAAATAATTCACCTGTGGCTCGTGCAATGGCTGTTGGTTCTCCACCAACAATCCATCTTTTTATTTTGTTGTGTGGCGCATCTCTGTAACGTGCATATGTTATACCGTCGGCATGTTCGTATATTAAAGCCGCGCCTGGAATTAATTTACCTTTTGATTGCATAATCTAATTTGCCTTTTTTGTTTAGTTGACTATATTCAACCGTCCAATTAAATTTTGCCAACTGTTGATCCCACCAATCTTTGTTTTCAATTATAAGGTGAGCATTTCTACCATCAATTAATTTTTTACGTGCAGGTTTTGTATCAATTCTTAACCAAATATTTTTTTCTGCTAAACGAAAAATATCACTAAGAACTGCATCTAGATAGTGAGGTTCTATGTGTTCAAGTACATCATTACAAAATACACAATCAAATGTATTTTTTAATTGTACTGCAAACATAGATACAGCAGGATCATATCCTACCCATTGTGTATCTGGATACAGTTCTTTTAAGTGTGCAAGAATAGCACCTTTACCACAGCCATAATCTAACGCAGTTTTTACATTCCATGATTTAAAAAAGTTATAGAACTCTCCCAAATCTTTTATTTTACCACCAAAGCCTCTTGGCCTATCTTTTGCGGCATGTAGATGTTTTAACTGTGTTAGATATTCTTGGCTGTACATGCTATGCTTTTTTCTTTCTACCTTTTTTTGGTTTTACTTCGTCTTTTAAAACCAACGGATCTACTCCAAACTTATTTTTCAAAGTTGCAAGTAATACACCGTATGCTGGTAGGAACACAATTAATCCAACTACAATTTTGGTAAGTGTGTTGTTAAACGCAACTGCACTTACCCATGGAGCAGGATAGAATGCTGTGTAAAAGAAAGTATATGTGTCAATTATGTTTGCGGCGATAGTTGAAATCGCTGGCGCCAACCACCAAGCATCTGTATACTTTTCTCTAATATGTTGGAATACATACACATCAAGCATTGTACCAACTGCATATGCAGTACCTGATGCAATACCTACTCTGTATGCATGTTCGTCACCTAGTGCTAATAATACTAACACTGATGCTACAATAGCAGGAATAATAGCCATTGCTACAACAGCACGACCTGCTTGCTTACCAACCAAACGTACTGTAAGGTCAGTTGCAACAACTACGATCGGAAATGTAAATGCCGCGGCCGCTAACGGGAATGATCCAAACAACGGCAACTCTGCCCCTGGAAATAAATCAAACCTGATTGTGACCAAGTAATTACTTACTGCAATTACTAGGGTGTGTAGAATAACAAGATTGCGTACTAGTGTCTTATCTACACCTTCTAATAGTTTAGTGAACATATGTTCTCCTTTTATTTTTTAGTTTTTGTGCCTTGTGTCCGACGAACAATGTCGTCATGACTAAATTCAGCCCAGTATAGTTCAAAAGCGACACCGTCTTCTAAACCTTCAAACTGGTGAATCTTGCCTGGCTTCACTTGAGTGAAGTCACCTGGTCCAAGGATAGTTTCATCAACTAATCCATCTTGGACACCATCTTGCCAAACACGGACAATCATCTTGCCCGATTCAACAAAGAATCCATTCCATTTAAATTTGTGTTCATGTTCTGAACATTTGAATCCTGCCTTGTATTCAATGCGGTGAAACTCTAGTACACCGTTAGCATGGATCAACTCTGTTTGACCCCATATTTTACCTGCTTTCATTTTTTATGTCCTTTCCTATAATAGTAATCCATAATCTATTGTTTCATTCTGTCTGCTGATATCTTTTACAAAATATGCACATGGAGGATTATCTCCTTCACGCAATGGTACACTTAAAAGTTGTCCGTTTTTCATTTTAGGAAAATACCATTTTACATCATTGTAAAAATTTAATATTTTAACTTCCGCATAATCTGCTTTGTAGCTCTTAAGTGGATTAAACATAAATGCTTCAAACCCTCTATCGTTCAAACTTGTCAAAGGCAATATTTCTAAGTCATTACCTGTATGACTATCACCTACAGCAATATGCCAATCAACTGGCATCATTATTTCATTACCATCTATTTCCATTACTATTGCAGGTGAACTAAAAGATTCTAAAAAGATTAACGGGATAAAAAAGAAATCAGGTTCTTTAATATCGCTGTTATCTAGCACTGCAAATCTTACATCTTCATCAAGCTCGTCAGGTAAATTTGTTAGGTTATAACATTTATTATCTAGTGTCAATATTCTCATGTTTTAGTTCCAATCCACTTTTTCTATTGTGAATGGGTATTGTGCTTCCTTATAAAACTTTTTACGTTGAGTAAGGTGCCGCTTCGCAAACTTACAAGTACTTGTAAGATCCCATATTTGTACGAAGTCTTTGTCCTTTGCCTTTCTTACGCCTCTGCCTATTGATTGGATTACTCTAACAAAACTCTTTCCAGGTTCTATTAAAACTAAATTAAATATTCTTGGAATATTAATACCAACGGCCGCTACACCATATGTAGCAATAATGACTTTATTTGTTGCTTCTTGTATTTCATCATATGTGTCTTTTCTGTCTTTAAGTTTCACATCGCCTTTTACAAATGTTGATCCTGGTATAAGTTCTTGCAGTAATTGACCTGCACTAATACGGTCTACAAGTATTAGAGTATTGCCTGAATCTTTAACACCATTTAATAGTTTGCCTATGTATTCAATTCTCTTTTTGTCTGTTACTAGATATTTTAATTCTGATTGATAATCACGAAACTCAGGTAAGTCTACTAGTTGTACCACATTTACGTGACACTGTGATAGCACTCCTTTGTCTTGTAATTCCTTTGCACTAACTTGTCCTATGACTGGACCAAGGCTTGCATGAATACTTTCAAACTCAAATTTTTCTTTTGGGATAGTACCTGTAAGCCCCCAACGAATAGGTGCATTACGCAGGTTACGTGTAAGCAAGTTCTTAAGTACTTCAGCTTTTGCTTGATGAACTTCATCAATAATTATTGTGTTAACTCCGTCGAGGAACTCAGCAAGACTCAATACAGCAGATCCATCCTTGTGCTTTTTATCTAATATGTTTAGACTTTGCCAAGTACAAATAGTGTGAGTCTTACCAAGTTCTTTTCTGTCGCCAAAATATACGCCCACATCAAGGCCACAGTTAATGTAGTCCTCTTCTGTTTGTGTAACCAAACTTTTATTTGGAACTACAACTAGGCTACGCCCATATGGTTCTGCGATCTTACTCAGTGTAGCAGTGATAATAGTCTTACCAGCGCCTGTAGCCACCTCTTGCAATGATTGTGGATTTTGCAAGAAATTGTTAATAACCTCTACTTGATAATCTCTTAATCGTATCGGTTCGCCTTCGGCAGGATGACCTTTTGGCCAGGTTTTGTTACCCCAGAAATCTTCTTCAATTGTATTAAATTTTAAGTCAATAGGAATACGTTGATCATCAATATCTGTTATTTCAACATTATTTTCTAACAGAACTTGCTGTATGACATCAAGGTGATTGACATAGCCTGTACCACCAATACCGAAAAAGTTTACTTTACCGTCCCAGCGGCCAAGTTTGTACTGTGGCATATAACGTGCATATGGTACTTCAAACTTCAAACGATTGGCGATTTTTCTACGTATTTCAACAGGAAGTCCTTCAAGTTTTACATTTACTTCGTCTTGTATTATTATTCTACAAGTTGTCATACTTCATCTATATCCCTAAATCTAAAAGGTGTTGAATCGGAATCATAATGTATAATAAGGTCACATTCATTAATATATGCATCTAGCTTCATATTAGATCTCCGACTACCATACATTAACACAGCACTAGCTCTCCAGTTACTGGCTAACAAAGGTTTTGGTATTTTATTACTACTAATATACACTATTTTGGAAGAATTTGCAAGAGAATTATTAAGTCTTTTATCTTTAATATAATCATTGAATCTTTTATCTAAGCCGTTTTTATTATCTTTTCTAAACATAACACTGCAAGAATCTTCAAGAACTATACCTTTAAAACACTCGTAAACATTTTGTAAAACATCTAAGCTGTCATCGTCATCTGGTATGACAACTAATAATGGAAATCTATGTAACTCTAAAATAGATTCTGCAACATTGTCAATAGTATACTTGGTGTTTTTTACTAATATATTTTGATTATTTCTATTGATAATATTTTTTGTTAGCGGCTGTAATTTATTCACGCTTTGTTGTAAATCTTCCTCGTCAAAGTAGTTAAGGCCAAGCATTTCTTGTCTATCTTTAAACAATGCTAAGTTCTCAAGACTAGGTTCACCTATTGAACTAATAGCATAATCAAATGCTCTATCGTGTAAGTTTTTTAATTTTAAACCATATATACCTGGTACATGATCATTTTCTTGTTGTTTCATTTCTAATAACTTCCTATATTGTTCTTTTAGATCTTCTTGCATCTCAAAGTTTGCCTTCTGGAAGTTGCCTACTATTTTGTAAATATTTTTTTCTGTTGGTTGAATATAATGAGTCTTGTTTGCTTTGTCGTAGCCTTTATTGTTGTGCATTTTGTTAAGGATATCTATATATTTGATCATACTTTTTGCAAATGGAAACTTTACTGCAATCATTGTTTGATCATTTTGTTCTACTAATCTTATAGTTCTTGACCTGTCTATTGAGCGCAATGGTTGCCTTAGGTTATTCATCTTTTCTTCAATTTTCTCAATACCATTTGCTTCAAACTGATCTTTATAATCTAAAATTTTTCTTTTGGCAAGTTCGTATTGCCTATCAGTAAAAGGTATATGTCGCAAGCACTGCTTGCCGAGACTAAAAATAAGGTTACGGTCTGTATTTTGTATAGAAAAAACAAACTTACCTTCAGTCATACCTGAGATGATTTCAATTAAGTCTTCTACTGTATTGCTATTCATATTACTATTATAAGAGATTATAACTTAGAAGTCAAGAGTTTAAGTGGCATTCCTTCAGAAATTTCTTCAATTGTAAATTCTGTCCATGCGTAGTCGTTAAGCCATTGTGTTCTATCTGGCATTAGAGGAGTTTCTATATTCTGTAAAGAGTTGATGTCATTGGCAACATCATATGCAAGACTGTGTGTGCTTACAAAAGCAGGAACACCCTCTATTATACTATGTATGCCTGGATTGCTAGAATAACTTACAGTGGCCCATATATTGTTGAATCCTATATCAAAATCATCATAAGTGCCGTTGACATGTCTTGGATTTTGTCTGTATACATTTTTAAATTCTTTTTCGATATATGGTAATGCACACCTAGGATGAGGACGGAATACTATAGGTCTTTTTGTATGCTTGCGTAATTCGTCAATAGTGTTTATTACCCAGTTGCTTTGTGTAGGCATACCTTGCCATTGCAAACTTTTGTCATGTTGGCCGCATACTAGAACATACTCTCCATTTGCACACCAAGATCTTAATTTGAGTCCTAGTTTATCTGCACGTTCGCTTGTGTTGTTTGTAGGACCAAAATAGGCATCTCGATTTATTCCATTAATTGCGACTTTCCACGTCGTGCCTCTTTTGATGCCGCCGACTTCGAGTACAATGGTCGGTTTGGATTGTTGAACGTTGCGTTCCCAGATAGCACGGTTTCCAGCCATACGACCGTTGAAAAGTACGCTCCAAATAACATCAATGCCATCATCACCATTAATGACAACATCATGCCCAAGAGCATTAGCGCCAGCGTGAAAGGCGTCAAACACAGGGCTAGAATTAAGTGCGCCATATTGTCTCCGTAAATTAAATTTCATGATTAAATACTCTGTACACTATTTACAAAGGAAGCACAATGGCAGACATAACTGTGGTTACAACATTTCATAAACCGGGATTAGAAAAATATGCGCAAAGATTTTTAAATAGTTTTGCACAACGAGTTGATAAAAAAATAAAACTTCTTGTGTATGCTGAACAGTGCGATCCTGTGAATCCTGATCCTCAGCAAATTACAATTTTTGATCAATTTGAAGCATTACCTAAACTAAATGAATTTAAGTCTAGATGGTCAAATGATCCAAAAGCAAACGGTATTCCACCTGCAGAAATCAAAGCAAGACGACCAAGAGATTGGCATAAAGAGTTTAAATGGAATGCTATACGTTTTTCAAACAAAGTATATGCTGTATTTGATGCTTGCGAACGTAGCTCAGATTGGTGTGTGTGGATGGATGCAGATAGTTTTATTCATAGCGACTGGAGTTATGAAGAATTTATAAAATTATTGCCTGAAGATAAATGGCTGACATATGTTGGTAGAGGAAAAGGATCACAAACTTGGCCCGAGTGCGGGTTTTATGGTATGAATGTAAAACATCCTATGTGCAAACAATTTCTTGCAGAGTTTGAAAGATTCTACGTAGATGCAAACAACGGTATTTTTGAATTAGAAGAATGGCATGACAGTTTTGTGTTTGGACATATACTAAATTTGTTAAAAAATATTGATGCTAACGTATATGATTACAGTGCAGATATGTACCTCCGAGAAGCAAAAACAGGTGGCGGCGGACATCCGCTTATTAACGGGCCATTAGGAAAATTTATGGACCATATGAAAGGTGGCCGCAAGGATCAGGGTAAAAGTAAACCTTCAGATATTATGGTAACACGCCAAGAGGAATATTGGAAACGCTAAACATATTGTCGCATAAATTCCCATGCTTCGCCACTAGCAGTTTGATCAAAACTCCAATGACACATAGCAATTCTTTCTAACCATTCTTGTCTAGCAAATAATTTAGGGTCTTCTAATCTTTTCAAATTGCTGTTAGCAACTTCACTGTACATGCTATACTCTTTATCAGGATCCATTTGAAATACAGGTACACCTTCAATAAGACTTGCAACACCGGGACTACTGTTAAATAATACTGTTGCCCAAGCATTTTTAAGATCTTCTTGTATAGGTATATCTTTATTACTAACTGTTACACCGGGAATATCAAGTTTAAGATATTGGTTAGTTTTTCCATCGCCCGGATGTCCTCTAACTACAATAGGTCTATCAGTGTGTTTTTTAACTTGTGTTATTACACTATTACAAAATTGCATCACATCCATACCTTTCATACTCCAACCACCATTTCGTTGTAAACATATTAGGATATGATTGCCTTGCGTTCTATAATCTTTAATGTCTATATTCAAATCTCTTTTTAGAGTCTGCCATCTACCTGGATCTATATCTTTATCAAAGTAAAACCCTGTTTTTCTAAATACACCATCAAACGAATAACGCAAGTAATGATGTGGTTGATTTGATTTGTTTAGATATAAAAATAGGTTACTATCTACTAACAAAGTTCTTTTATTCTTTAATCTTTGAGTGTCTAAAACACGCTGACGCAACTGAAGATGAGGTGCTTGTTTGCTTTTTTGATGCACAAATCCTTGCAACACTGCAAGGTCACAATCAATTATATTAGATGTAAAATGATCTAAACCATCATCACCTTTGGCTTTAACTCCCTGTACAAAATTTGTTAATATTGCAGGTTTTTCAGGTTTGTTATTCCTCGGTGGGATTCCATAATGGTAACTCACTACTTTCATTCACAGTTCTCCATGCAAATCCTGACTCCATTTCTGGAATTGTAAATTGACAATACGCAATGTGTGCCATAAATGCAATCATTTCTTCCTTGGTAGGTATCTTTGGCGTGTCAATATTTTCTATTTGTGTCTCACATACTGCCTCTGCAGCATTAGGACCTAACACTAGTGCAGGCTTACCCTCCATTAGTGCTTCTATGCTTGCAATACTATTATAAGTTACCAAGCAATGAATATCATCTCTTAACGCAGCTTGAATAGTTTTAGATGTAACTCTTTCCGTTCTGTTTGGCTTCAATCTTATTTCAATAGGACGATCTGTAAATTGTCTTATTTTTCTTACTGTTTGTTTTACCCATTGCTCAGGAGACGGTTGCTTAAACATTTCCATTACTTTGAGACTTGGTGGACAAATAAGTATTTTTGTGCCTTTTGTAAATTTTTTAAATTTGTATCCAAATTTTTTGGCTCTCGAATTATCACGTTCAATTATAGGTCCTATGTGTTGTAAATTATTTTTAGATACCCTGTGTATCCATTTTGTTTTTGTGTTACCAAAATATCCTGTATCAACTGCGTAGAAAGTTCTGCCTGTATTCTTACAGTTTTCTATTGCTTTACGACTACCTCCACCAAGTCCTCTTATCAGAAGAGGAGTATCGGTATTTTGTTCTCGCTCCCAGTTAGATAATTGTCCTTGTGATCCAATAGCCATGCTACGTAGAATAGGATCATAATTTAATCCTTGTGTTTTGTAACTTATACCGCCTTCACTGTCGATCGCAACAACTTTATTTCCCATATTATTTTTTACCTTTTCTGTGATACTATCCCAAGTATCATTGTAATAGTAATTATTTTTATCAACCATGTAGTTTAGAATAGATCTGATTATATCTTTTTTATCGTCGTCTAAACTATCAAATTCTGCTGGTTTAGATACTTTGGTTTTTTGTTTTTGTTTTGTTAAACTTCTTTCAACCAAAAGCCAGTCAGCAGCGTATTCACATGTTTCGTACTCTTTGAACCAGGGTCCACCTTCTGTATAATGAAGTGCAGCCGGGTGTCCATCTTCAGGAGATTTATACCAACCTACAAGCCAGTTCCAGTCGTGCCGTATTTTTCCAATTAATGAATCATCTAACCAACTAAATCTGTGCAGATATTTACCTGTAGTAGAAGGATTGTTTACAAGTTCTTTGGTTAATTTTTTGTTAGCCGGATGACTACAGTTCCATAGTACCATACTGCTCCAATTCTTTCGAGGATATTGAACCTGTTGTTTCCCATCCATTTTTTCACCTTCTGTAGGTGTGTAATCATGATGCACACACATTACAGCATATTGATCCTCTGCTTTTTCAAATAATTTTTCAACGCCTACCTTGAATAAAAAATCACAATCTATAAATAACGCCCATCCGTCGAAGTTGCATAATTCAGGAATAAGAAAGCGCGAAAATGTAAATTCAGTAGATCCTAGTTTATCTTCCTCACGCCAGTACATATTGCTTGCTCTTAGTTCGTCTAATTTAAGTGGAATTATTTCTATATCATCCGGTCTCTTTGTAGTTTCAAGTATACTGTGTCTTGCTACTTGATATGCAATGTCTTCACGGCTATCATACCCTATGAATATTTTAATTTTATCTTCGTTCAATGTCTTCCTCCACACAATTTTTGCCGTACTGTATCTCAACAATTTTTAATGGTATTCTATCCTCATTAATCAGTTGATGCCATCTACCAACTGGTATATGCACATATTCATGTTGTTTATATCTACCAACAAGTTCTAAATCAGTACTTGCATTTATTGTATATACTGTTGCTGTACCTTCTGCAACAAACCAATGTTCTGAACGTTCTTTATGTCGTTGCATTGATAGTTTATGTCCTGGCGGAACTGCAAGTTCCTTTACTTTAGTATGATTTTCATATTCATGTATCACTCTATAGTACCCCCAGCTTCTTTCTGTCTTAGGTGCTTTCCATTCTTCTAAGATCCAACTACTGCTATTCTTTTTGTTTTCTCCACCTACACCAAATGCAAATTCTATATTGCTAATATCATTATATGTTTTGTATTCTGGTGTAGTTGTATCAGTTCTATCACCACCGTTGGCAAAAATAATTTTAACTTTACCATTTGTTGCCATTGTCTTATATATAGCACCACATGCACTGTTATCGGAATCATCAAAGCTGATAACTTTATCGACCATTGATAAATTTTCAATTACAGATGCACGTTCTTCAAAAGGCATAAAAGCCCGGCCTTTTTTATTTGTAAGCCATTCATTACTATTAAGACCAACATGTAGTTCGTCTCCTAGTAATTTTGCAGCTTTGAAATAATCAATGTGTCCAGAATGAAGAGGATCAAATCCTCCGGTGACAAGTACTATTGTTTTCATGTAGATATTTATATAAGCACTTTATAAAACAATTTTTATTTGGTTTGTACATAAGGAGATCTATCTCCTGCGAAACCTTTTGGTATTTTCTTAATAGTTCTTTCAGGCCAGCGAAATCTATGTTTACTTTTGTAATGTATTATTTTTGCATGTAGTTGTGTTTTTTTAAAATAAAAGTTGTTATAGATATTACACTCAAATGCTTTTATTTTTATGTTACCTCTTTGTACAGTCGAATTAGCATCATTGCTAGAAACTTGTGCTAATTTATTAAGTTCCACTTGATCACTTACACCTGTCTCACACAATTCTATCCATTGTTTTACAAATTGTTTTGCATTCCTTGTTTTTCTTACAAACACCACGCCAGCATTAATAGGTAAGCCATTTTCGGTTTGTTTTGGCTGTCTTACAGTAACACCTATATCATAATTTCCATATGCTATTTCATCAAATCTTTCCCACAGTATGGTATCTGCATCAAGCCAGGCAACAATATCACCTTTTTCAACTTTACCTAGTGCATCCTGTATTATACTTGGTTTGCTAGGAATTTTAGCCCCTACCTTTGGACTGACTCTTGCTTTAAAAGGTATTCCATAACCTAATCCACCTAGATCATAAATTAAAGTTTTATAGTTTAGTTGTTTACTAGAATCTGCACATTTTTCTACAAACTCTTTAAAGTTAGAGTCAGCTGCTGTAATAACTGTAATCATAGATTAATTTTTTCCTTTCTGTGTAACATGAAATCCACGTTTTTCATTTGCATATGGAAAATTATTAACCTCTAAATATTCTGCTAACACATTTTTATATTTTTTATTTTTGAGATCTGCTGATAACCATAAAAACTGCTGCACTAGGTCTCTATCAAGAAATGGATAACGTGTTTCTATTCCAAAGTGTCCTGCAACATATTCTTCCTTGTTAAGATATTGTATTTGTGTTCCGTCCCAAAAACTATGCCAAGGAAAAAATCCTTCTAATAAATCGGGAAACAATCCGCCGAAAGAACTATGTTTGTAAATTCTTTTGCCAGCAAATCCATAGTCACTAAGTATTTCATCTGCTCCTTGGCCGCTAAAATATATGCGTTGTTGTTTGTTATTTGCATATTGACAAATAGTTGCTAAGCCTACGCTTGCTTGATCTTTTTTAATGTCGTAATCGAAAAATTTATCTTTATAAAAAAAGTCCTCACAACTTTCACGCAACTGCTTTCTAGTTGATTTAAATTGTTCTGGCTTCATATCTATTCTAACAATATCTTTTATTATATTTGATCTTTTGTCTAAAATATTCTGATTTTCATTGTTTATAATACTATATGCAGTAAACTTTTTATTTTGTTTTGTTAATTCACAAGCAATCGCGCCACTATCATATCCACTACTCAATCCTAAAAACATTCCTTTTTCTGTATTGACAGATCTTTTTTTAATGCTTGTTTGGAAGGCAACAATCCAGTCGTCATATGTATTTTTATATTGTTTTAAATCAAATATAAAGTTTTGAAACTCATTTGTTAGTTGATAGTTTTTTAGATTAAATATTTTTGTGGTGTTCGCACTTAGTTTTTGAGCAGTTGAAAACCCAAGTTGTGTAAGCTGGCTTTTATAACTAGCAACAGCAAATCCATTAGCGAAATCAAACCAAAGAGGTTTACAAGCAAATGTATCTGTACTAATTACTATTTTATTTGTAGAAAAGTCTATCAAACATAAGGCAAATTCTCCGTCAAGTAATTTTGTAAATTGCTCACCGTGTTCTAAGTATAAGTCTATTAGACATTCACCGTCAGATTTATAATCACCGAAAGTTTGAAAATTATAAATTTCTCCGTTAAACACACATGCAACATTATTTTTCTGAAAGGGTTGTGAAGTGTATGTGCCAGTAATATGCAACAAATTATGTAAAAATTGTATACCATTTATTGTTTGAATATTTGTAAAGTCAGGACCACGTTTTTTACAAAACTGATTAGATTCCTCTATAGAACCTACGTTTGTTACACCAAACCCACACATTTATTTTTTTACTCTGTTTTTATTTTTTTTATCTGCGCCGTCAATATACATTCCTCCTACTGGACCTGGTAACACATGTATTTTAGAAAGCAGCTCGTTTGCACTTATAAATTTATCACCTATTTTCTTAATAGCATATAGTCTCCATTTAGAAATAGATTTTGATGTTTTAGGCAATACTGCTGTATCTATAAATTCATAGTCCGAAAGTTTAGTAATATTTTCCCAAAAAGATAAATCATAATAATATTGACAGTGTCCTTTTTTAGTAAATTCAATATCAGGGCCAATATGTATTGCTATGCCGCCAATTTTTAAACTATTGTGAACATTAAGAAATGCTGTATATTGCGATTCATACGGTTCTACATGTTCTATTGTTCCGGCATTTGTTATAACATCAAAATATTCTTTATACTCTATAAAATCTTCTAACTTTGACAAGTCTTTAGTCAGAGCACCATCCAACCCATTTAAATCTACAGAAATATGATGATAGCCCAATCTAGTAAAATATTCCTTGCCTGTAGTCTCATATATTTTCTTATCTGGTCGGATTACTTGATTTCCTAGTTCTAACATTTTTAAACCATCAATGGAATTATATACTTTGCCAATCTGGTCATTTATCCAATATAGGTATGGTGTCTTGTAACCCATTTTACATGTTCCTTTTTATAAAAAACAAACCGCTTTCGTTTATATGTTTGCCATTTTCATTATTAAATTTTGTTCCAGTAGACAATTTCCTAATAGTCATCGAATCTTCTTTGTTCCAGTCAAATCCTCTATTGTCTAAATGGTCTATCCAGTAATCTTGCCATTGGCAGTTTACGTGATGATGTCCCCGTTGGCCTGGAGTCCCGTGAGTCATAAAAATATATTTTCCACAGCATAATGTATCTAACAAATTACTAATAAATTTTTCCTCTATATGCTCAACTACTTCAATACAATTTACCATATCAACGTCTGTTGTAAAACTTTTTTCTGTTAAATCAATTTTGGTTGTAGGATATACAGCATTGTCTACATTCTGTTGTAGTCCTTCTATTGCAACTGCATTAAGTCCTTGTTCTGAAAACCATTTGGGTGCATGTCCGTATCCGCTTCCTACATCTAGCACCGACTTGATTTTATATTTTTCTATAATATAATTCCAACTCTCGGGGCAAAAAGTGTGTCTATTAACCTCTAGATTGTTTCCACCTAGGTGCGGATGTTTGTCGTCTAATACAACTTTTGTCATAAACTCTCCTTAAACATTTACTTATACAGATTACAGACTAGCGTCTTCCATACCAGCAACTCTGAGCTTAACAACATTAGTAATTTGCCATTGCTTTTGATCAAGTGCCTTAAGAACACCTAACCATTTGTTACGCATAAGAGCAAACTCGTTAATAATCTTTTCATAATCAACAACGTCTGCCTCACCGTCAACGTATTTTTCAACGTCACGGCTAGACAGAGCTCGTTGATAATTTTCAAGATACTTTTTAAAATATGAGCTACGCAATCTACGTAGTTCAATATTTAAATAGTTTAATATTGCTTCAACTTCTTGCAGTTGATTAAAGCGGTGTTCGACAATGCCCGGCATTGCTGCCGCTGCTCGTTCCACATTGCCTTGTAGTTTTACTTCTTTACGAGCTTCAGAAAGTTCGCTGTCAAAGTGAGCTACTGCATCAGGGATCTTAGAAATATCTCTTGATATTTCACTATACCAGCCCATTACCAGTCCTCTTGTTCGTCATCGTATGCATCTTCGTCAACATCAAGATAGTAGTTAATTGCATTATCAAGATCATTACAGTTGCCAAGAGCGTTTTTAAAATGCTCATCATCTGCACCATAGTCGGCACAAACATCAACAAAACGTTCTGCAACAACTTCAATATTTTTCTTGTCAATGCTATCCTTAAACACTGTCCATATGTCAACAATTTGTGATTCATCCATTAACAGGCTCCTCGATTGGTTCTACTTCGTCATCTTGGATATTTACCTTTTCACTTGATAAATTCACATAATCTGACATTACCATATCGAGCAGTTCACCTGACCAGTTTTTGCGATACTCTTTGTGTTCTTCACCTTTTGTATCGATATACTTGAGTCTGTTACCATCTTTGACTAATAAACCTTTCTTTTCAAAAAGTTCTACAAGTCCGCTGTAAGGATTCATACCTGTTTCGTATGGAATCTTAACCTGTACGCCTTCGAAAGGTTTTGCATAACGAGTTTTCATTACTTTACAACCTGCACGAATACCACGCACTTCACTAATCTTATTGCCATCTTCATCTTCTTTTAGTTTCAACTTTTTCATTGCTACTACAATAGATGATGCATAGATAAAGCCTTGACCACCTGAGATTTTATCATCTGGGTCAAACATATCTTGCGATGCGTAAGTGTGGTTAGTACATACAAGTCCTACGTTATGCGAACCAATCATGTTAACTGTGTTACGAACAAGTGAAGTCAATGCCTTAGGCTTACGACCCATATCACCTTTCATATCACCTTTGTTAAACTGATCAACGTCTGTAGGTGTTAACAACATACCTAAACTATCAATAACAAACAATACCTTAGGACGATCTTCTTCATCCATTGCTTTGTAATCTGTCATAAATGTTGAAATAGTTTTTGCAACATCATCAATCATTGACATGTTTAGTTTTAGTAGTTTTTCTTCCGATGTGTCTACATCTAGTGCATGTAGCCAACTTTCATCAAGTGCATTCTCTGAGTCAATTAATACAACAAAGATGCCTTGATCTTGTGCCGCCTTTACAATGTTACCTGCACAAATATATGATTTACCTGCGCCAGACTCTCCTGCAAAAACAGTAACCTTACCCATAGGCACACCTTTATGAAAGTCGCCGCTGATAAGATAGTTGAGTGCATAGTTACCTGTACTAATCCAATCAGTGGGATCGTTAAATCCTGCACTCATGCCTGAAATGGATTTTGTAAGAGCAGTTCTAAACTTGCTCGGGTCAAATGATTTGGCCATTATATCTCCTTTACAAAGTTATTGGGAGGGATTGCTCCCTCCCTGTGCTATTAGTTTTGTTGTCTTGAACGGATCATTGCAAGAATGTCTTGTGCCTTACCATCACCTGCAGGCTCAGCGGCTGGTGCCGGAGTTGCCTCTGGTTGTGATGCTGGAGCAGTTTCTACAGCTGGTGCTGGAGTTTCTGCTTTAGGCTGTTCAGTTCTTGAAGTTGCAGTACCGTTTGAAGATGATACATTTGGATCACCTGTACGTGCTGCCATTCCCGCAGGGCGGAAATACTGACCAAAACGATCAGCATCATAAGCCTCGCCATCAACAGATGCTTCAAACATTTCTTTCATTACCTTAATCTCTACATCAGTAGGTTTCTTAGGTAAAAAGTCTCCCAAGTTAAACAATCCGTTTGTGTTAACTGCTTGCATCTCTGCATCACCAAGTGGACGCTCTCTACGTGCCCAGTTTGATGTTGAGTAGTCTGCATAACCACCTTTGGTTGTTTTTGCAAGACGGAAGTCTACACCAGCAGTATAATCTGTTGGCAGTTCTTCCATGTCTGGATCCATTAATGCCGCTTTGATAATTTGGAAAATTTGTGGACCAATGATAAATCTACGGATTGGATTTTCCGGAGTTCTATCTTCTTGTAATGGTGTATCAGCTACAAAGCCTTGGAATACGTATGAACGTTTTTTCCAATACTTACGACCCATGTCTTCAAGACTTGGATCTTTAAACCAACCGCGTACCTCATTTAAGATATCGCATGTTTCACCATACATTTCCATACATGGAATTTGTACCTGTACAGGACGTGAATCAGTTTCACCTTTGATTCCTGCAAATGGAAGTTTAATCATCAAACGTTCTTTCCAAAAGAAAGTGTTTGACTCATCGCCATCAGGTAAGAAGCGTAGAGTACTTGTCTCTCCTTCTTTCATATTCCAAAATGGGAAAATTGCGTTGTCGCCGCCGCTTGAACCACCGCTTGTGCGTGATTCTTGCTCTTTTAGTTTTGCTCTTATTTCAGCTAATGATGCCATAGTTTTGCCTCCTTATATATTGCCTATTGCATTGTGCCTTTAATATCATATAGCACATTATGTACTATACAATAATATTTAGCAGAAGTCAAGTGAAATCTGCTAAGATCTTGAAATAATTTTACTTTTATTATGCTACAGTAATGCTTGAAGCTGCGACCACGTCCGAACCGCTGATATCGATGTCGTTTGGTCCGATTGATGTTGTTGTTGCACCGCTATCTTTACCAATAGTTCTAATACGTGCTTGTAACTCTGATGCACTATTGATATTTTTATCCATTACTAAGTGTATAACACCACTATTATCATTTACTACAAAATATGCAAGTGGGCTGATTTCTCTTATAATCTGTGCAACTACTTCGTTATATGCATCATCTTCTGCTCTTAAGTCAATTGCTGTGTTAGATGCGTTCTCTACAGTTAGTTTATAGCAAAATGCATTTGGTGAAAACATAGTGCCTACTGTTGTTTTATCTCCGCCCGTAGCATACGAACGTCTTTCTGTTGATGGTATTACTGCCATTTGTTCTCTCCTATATTTTAATTAGTTAACCCAGCTAATTCTCTCATTTGAGCCATTTCTGCATCATGCTCTGCACTTGCTTCTTGTCTCATTTGAAAATCTTCAAACTTGTGCTTAATTGCTTCAATAAAGTCTTTTGCATTGTTTATATATTCTTCACCGTAATCTTTTTCTACTGCTGTTAGCACTGCTGTTTCGCCCTTTGGAAACTGTCCTGTTTCTCTATCAAACAATGAAAGAACAAATTCAGTAACTGGTATCTTTTTGCCGTCTACTTCCATTTCGTCTTCGTCATCGTCTTTGGCTTTTTTAAGTGCCATTGTAAATGCATTACCTTCTTTTTCTTGTGACTGATAGTAATCTAAAAACTCTTTGTGTTTAGGATGTGCTTCCGCCGCATCTGGACTTTTCTTATAAATCTTTAACCATGACTTATATTGTAGATCATCATCCATTTCATCAACTGGTGCATCTTCTAATCCATTTTCAACAACATCGTCTGCCCAATTTTCAAATGCAAAGAAATCATCTGGCATTGTTTCATTACTCACAGCCATATCCATATCGCCGTCATTGTCAGCATCAATCATAATCCAATTTTCACCTTTTGGATCTTGACAGTCATGTGGGCAGTCAGTAGTTGGATTACCAAGAGTGTCTCCACAGTCTTTACATTTAAGTGTTTTCATTCCTTCTTCAATAAAGTCTTCAGGACCAAGTTCTTTTGCTTTGGTCTTTTCGTTTACTAACTTGTAGATATAAGGAAATACATCTTTGAGCTCTTCGTTAAATTGACGAATTGTTAATTGATCAATCCAATTACTTGAAACTTCTTCTGGTACTTCTTCTAGCACAGGTTTTTCAAAACCTTCAAAAGCTGTTTTGTAATGAGTAGGTTTTTGAAGCTGTTCAATTGTCTTTTTTACTGTGTCAATTCTTTCGTATACTACATCCATGTAACCTTGTAAACCTTCAGCCATTACACCTGAGCGACCCATGTAATTTTTGAACTTACGTAGTTTGTTTAGTTCTTCTGAAAGACTAACAATATATTTGCCAAAATCATCATAAGCATTACCGCCTTCGCTTACGTGACGTGCCATTGCTCTTGCACCATTCAAATGTCTATAAGGATATCTAAATCTTTCTCCTTGATCACTTTCAATATAGATTGCTTCTACATGTTGTGTTCTACCATGTGCAAGTTCTTGGTTTACAGGCTTGCTGTGTCTAAGTGCAAGTCTTGCTGTGCCAACATCTTGGTAACTGGTCTTGCTAGTACCATACATCTTTGATTCGCTCATTGTTATGTCTCCAGTATTATTTGCTAAAAATTTATAATCTCTGCGGTTGAGATTTGATTTTGTAATGTCTCTAGTATCAAAATTTAACAGTCTTTTCTTTGCAAAATAGCGTAGTTCTTTTAAAAATCCATACCACTTTTCTTTGGTAAACGCATCCTGTCCTTCAACAAAATTATTACTATACATAACGCTTAGGCTTTTTTCATCAACACTTATACTAATTTTTCCTAAGTTTTTATCACCTTCTTTGAAATCAAAATCAAAAAATCGTGCTTCGTTTGGTACATTAGTTACAACTCCTTCTTCGTTTCCTATTGTAACCGAAGGGAATCTTCCTCTAATTTTGTTAAACAGCTCTTCGCCTATTAAATCCAAGTTTTTCATATTAATATTTATCAATAGTTGCTGCTAATGAAGATAGGCATTGGTGGTTCGTAATCTTCTGCTGACTCCATGCTTTTGAATGTGTTATACACTCTCGGATCCCAATCTCTAAGCACACTCATTATTCTTATAACAAGTAGTGTAGCACTGATAAGATCATCTGTTTCGCCTGTCTTAGCTTTGTAAGTGCTACCTGTAGCAACAAATCCTTTCAGTTCACTAATCATAGCGCCTGAACTTATTTTCATTTTGTCGTTTTCTATCATTGTTTTCAATCTACTACATGCACTAATTTTAGTACTGTGAGTAGTGTTAAACCCTTTACGGAATTTGCGAACGTGCCCTTTGCGCATAGGTTCGCTAACAAACAGTCCGGGTATATTCTCTTCGCCAAAATCATTTATAACAATTAGGGCAGCTTCACCTATTGAATTGTTTTCTACACTCCAATAAATGCCTTGTGGGTTACCTGTTTCATTTGCTATATGATTGCAAATGTCAGCAAGTATACGAATTTGTCCTGTAATAGGTGTAGTATTATGCCGCCACTCTGCAACTTGTTTGTATGTAGGAAGTTCAAACACTTGTATAGCAGCATGATCGCCACCTGTGCCCATTGAAGGATCAAGCGCAATAATATATGTTTTATCTTTTCTAAGTTTTTCATACCAACGTGTTTGACCCATATTCATAATTGGTGTCTCTGGTTCAAATGTTGCAAGTTTAATAGAACTTATAAGAGTTTCGTCAAATACTAGAAACTCACATTCATATTCTCTACGAAAACGTTCTTCACCAATCCGCCCAAGTTCTTCTGACTTCCATTCATCGTCTCTGTCTGGATGTTCACTCCAGTGACATGTGAATGAATGAAATCCATTTACCCCTACATCTTGTTCGTTACCGTGTTCGTCATATTTCTTTTCAGCTTCTTTCCAAATAACAGCAAATGTGTCTTCGTCTGAATTAGGTGTTGAAGTAATAATAGCACGACCACCTGTTGCAAGTGTAGGTGATATTGATGTCCAAAATTCGTCTGCAATCGTAGGACTAACAAATGCAAACTCGTCACAGTATAGTAAAGATATACTCATACCTCTTCCTGTGTTACCTGTTGTTGTTGCACTTACTATCCTACTGCCATTTTCAAATTCCATACTACCTTTGTTGTAGTTAACAACACCTGCCCGTATGTGATCAGGACATAGTTCATACGCATATCTTACTCTTTGCATAATTTCTTGTGCACCTGTGTATTTGTGAGCAGCAATAAGTACAGTTTGATCGGGATTGAACATTGCATACCATAGCAAATATATCGCTGCACAAGTAGTCTTACCTGTTTGTCGTGGTAACATATTAATGTTGAATCTATGGTTATGATAACTTTTTAGCAAGCGTTCTTGATAGTCATAAGGATCAAATAACAGTTTACCTCTTACAGGGTGTTGTATGTATGCAAACTTCTCTGCAAAATACAAGTATCCCGTATCAGGATTCATACACTGCATTAGATCATTGATCTGTTCTTCAGTGAAGGTTTCTCGTTGATTTGCTTTTTTGGTGAGAACACCATCTAAACTTTTACTCATGAAAGTATTTAACCAAAAAATTAGCGACTTTCGACGCTATTGATTATTAATCTTTTTTAGCTGTTTTAGCTGCGTTTTTCCAATCCTGCTCACTTGGAGCGTCTGGATGATTCTTTGATCTACTTGTGCCTGCTTCTTTACGTTTATTCACATTGTAGTAAAGACCTTTGGATTTTTCTTCCAATGCTTGATATAGTTGTGCTTTTATACTATTTTCTAAAGCCATCGGATTGTCGCCATCCTGTGTTGCTTTGTACGCTTTTTTCTTTCTGTGAATACCACCTGACTGATACATATAGTCGTCATCTTTGTATTCTTCGTCTGGTGAATTGTCCCAACCACCTTCTTCTACTTCTTCGTCATTGATTCTTAAATCGCCTGGTTCCTGTCCTGACAACTTAACTATCCTATCCATGTCGTCATCGTCACCTCCGCAAGGTGAATCAGTATATGGTTCTGGATCTGGTTGGTGCATGTGTGCTACTGGCATTGCATCTGGCATGCCTGCATTTCTTAGGATTCCTAATAGTTCTGCTAGTTCTGCCGCGTTGTCTGCTGATACATTCATGCTTGCAGCTTCTAGTATTGGATCTTGATCAAATTGTCTACTTGTTACAACAGGTTGTCCTCCACCTGCTCCTACAATTTTTGCTTTAGGATTTTTCTTTACGTATGCTTGTAATGTTTCTGGTGCTCCATAACCTCTTGTGACTGTTCCGTCTTTTGCAGGAATATCTACATATGGTTTTGGATATTTTTTCTTCATTTGTGCTACGTTGAAGTTTGCTGTGCTTGGACCGTTGGACCCCATTTGTACATAAACTTCTTTGCCTACTTTAGGTGCCGCCGGTTGTGCTTGTCCTGCTCCTGCAGCTTTTTCGGCATCAGTAGCACCACCTGCTGTTGAAGCATTTGGAGTACTTGTTGCTGCCGCATCTCCACCCTGTACCGCGGCTGCTGTGGCATCTGCTGGTCCATCAACGCCTGCTTTTGCGTTAGGATTTGTTGCTGGTTTTGAACCTGCTGCCATAGCACGATTTGTTCTATCTATATATTGTTGATATGCGTCTTGGTTACTTTGTGCCCACTTTGTGTCTCCTAGCTTGGCTAAAAGCTCACTTAACTTGTCAATTTGTTCTTGAGTTGCTTCAAATATTAATGATTCTGCAATGCGGATTGCACCACGCATTGAGCTAATAAGATCTTGATCAGCACTTGTTGCTATAACTTCTGGATCGCCGCCGGAAGGTGCTGGAATTTCAGGTTGTCCTAATTGGTCTAACAATTTATTTAATTGATCAATTACTGCTTGTGTATCAGCATCTGGTTTGGCTGGTGCATCTGCTGGTCCATCAACGCCTGCTTTTGCGTTAGGATCTGTTGCTGGTTTCGCACCACCGCCTGATTTTACTTGTTCTATTTTTGCTAGTGTGTTAGATCCTGCTTGTCCATCTACTTGTAAACCGTTAGCTTTTTGAAATTCTTGTACTGCTTTGAATGTTCCGTTGCCATATTTGCCGTCTACACCGTTTGGATCAAATCCTAAATCTTGTAGATCCTGTTGTAATTTTTCAATTTCTGGCATTGCTTTTTTGCCGCCTTCATTGTAACGTGTCATTAGATCCTTTTGATTTTGTTGAGGCTCTTGATTAGTATTTGTATTATCTGCTGTATTACCAGTTGGATCTGTTCCTGTAGGTGGATTGTTTGGTCCAGCATCTCCTACTTGTGCATCACCTGCCGCTGCAAAATCTGCAGGAGTACCTGCTGTATTTCCAGTTGGATCTGTTCCTGGGGGTGGTGTATTCGGAGCAGGAGTACCTGCTGTATTTCCAGTTGGATCTGTTCCGCCTACTGTTTTAGGAGTGCCGTCTGGATTGTTTGTAGCACCGTATTGTCTATCCCATGATACTTGAGCTCCCCTAACATTTCTACCACTTCCAGTTGGACGAGGAGGTACATTGGTTGAACCACCTGATCCTGTTCCTGGGGGTGGTGTATTCGGAGCAGGAGTACCTGCTGTATTTCCAGTTGGATCTGTTCCTGGAGGTTGTGTGTTCGGGGTTGTATTTTTATCTGCGCCAGCTTCTTCTGCGGCATCGGCTGCTGCTTTAGCTTCTTCGTCGCCAAGTCCTAGTTTATCTTTGAACCAATCTAACAAACCTTCTTCTAGTTCTTTTTGTGATTTCTCACTAACTTTGCCATATGCATCTGCTTTTTGTATAAGATCACGAATATCCATAATTAACTTCCTATCGGGCTTTTTGTTTGTTGTTCGTTACTGATGTCTTTGCTTTCCCCTGGCTTAACACCTTCTACAGGATCAATAGCTCTTTCTTTGCGAGCTACTTCTAATTCTTTTAATAAATCCATTACTCTATTTTCACCTACTTCACTTTGAGCTGATTCACCTCCCATATCCTCAGTATTTAATATTGATTCATATGGTGTTTTATCTGTAGGTTCTTGGTAACGTTCTATAGGATCTCCTTCGCCGCGCACAATAATATGGCTGTGTCCAACTCCTGTTTCTACACTTAAATATTGTTCCAGCACAAATGCTGTAGCAGGATAGTTTACTTCAATGTCATAATGTGTTACTTCCATGTTTTGTAGTTGCGGGAAATCCAAAGGTTTTTCTGAAATTGGCGTTTTTTTACCAGCACTTATTGAAACAATATCATACTTTGTTAATGCCGACTCTAAACGATCAGCAAACCCTTCTGGAAGGTCTCCAGCTACTCTGACTTTAAATTTATAAGTCTTTTGAGCTTCTGTTAAATATTCTACAAATTTTCTCATATCACTTGATCCTATTATATGTTATTTATCCATATTCTTAAGTTTTTCTAGCAAACTATTACGGTCAGTAACAACATAGCCTTCTCCTTGTACCACATCACCATCTACTGATCCGTCTTTGTCTTGCTTTTCTTTTTTCAGTTGTAATTCAACCATCTTAAGTTTTTTGTCTAATTTTGCAACTTTTGCATCTAAATTAGTCTTTAGCATGTTACCAGCAACTTCAAATATACGTCCTGAATAACGACTTTCTACATTCATACCTAAATCCATGAGATCTTCGTACGCCTGCATAGACTTACTAGAAACTTCATTTAATTCATTGTCAGCTAATTCACCTAAGCCTTTAACTTGGGGTAGAGCAGCAGTGATTTTATCCAGCTCATGTATACTGCGGGCGGTTTCTTGTTGTTCAACAACTGCCTGTTGAGCTTTATCTGCATTTCGCGACTCTTCTATTATTTCTTTAGAGTCCGGCATGTTGAGTAATTCTTCAAGTTTTTTTGTCATTTGTTCACCGTTAACTGCTAGTATTTATGTTATCTTGAGCCTTGGTGGAAAATATCTGTTTCGTTTACGACACGAAAAAACATTCCTTGTTGCTTGCAGTAAGCATTGGCGGCTGACCATTTGGCTTGATTTAGTATATAACTTGCTTGATTAGCTCTACTTTTTCCAAGTTTATCTCTGTATGTTTGATTAGCAGGCTTTACTTCTATTAATTCAACACGTTGTTTTGCATTTTTATCTACATATGCTACAAAAAAGTCCGGCACATAGATAGTATGTTTTCCTGTGAAAGGATTTTTATAAGGAATACGTATTGCTTCACTAGCCCATTGTGCTACATTAGGATGTTCGTCACAAAATCTCATAAATGCAAATTCCCAACTTGATCTATAAGTTGGGGTTTTCCTTCCTACATATTTTTGAGGATTTTTTAAATTAAATTTACCTTGCGCAAATCTAGCCATAGCACTATACCACTATGTTACGTTTTTCTAATTTGTCTACCGTCTCTGTTACTTTGAATCCTAATGTGCTTGTCTTTGATCTATTATAGTTTAATACTTCTGCCACTATACTACTAAGTTGAACACTATTCAAACCTTTTAGTGTATCAAGTAATCGAAAAACATTTACATTATCTATTTTTGCTTGTTGTAATAATGTTGTACTTACACTTATGGCGGCTTCTGTGTCAAAGCCTCTTTTAGTAAAAAAACCTATAACAGCATCTACTTGATTACTAGGAAAACTTAATTTTTTATCAAAATACGTGTCAAAAAATTCTACAACTTTTTGATCTGACTTTTGTGTTTGACTTGGTAAATCACTCATTTTAAGTTCCTGTTACTTGATTTCTAATTTGCTGTTTAGCTGTTTCCGGCAAAGCATCATAAGCAGCATTGCTTTCATTTATTCCGCCAGCACCTCCACCATTTTGAAACTGCTTTCTGTGGACAGCTTTTGCTGCACTTTCAATCTGTGCTGAACTACTATTACTACTTACTTGGCTAAGAGCTGATAGACCTGCTATTGCGGCTGCACCGAGCACTAGATCCTTACCTCCACCGTTTCCACCATTTTTAGGAAATACTGTATTACTTACACCACTAACATCTGTTCCTGCAGCTGCACCTATTGCTCCTTTTAATAGGCTAAATCCTTCTTCTCTTAGTCCTTCTGAACTCAATCCTCTGACATTTCCTATTAGTTGAGCAGCTGCTAATCCTGCTTCAAATGGATTACTAAACTTTCCACCACCTTTTGTGATATAATCATATAAATCTACACCGGCGCCAAAGATGCCGCCTAAGCCTAATTGTCCGCCTCCTAATAAACTTGCAGGACTTGGAGTTGTGTCGTAGTGTGATGGATCTCCAAACCCGGTTGGGTTTCCATTAGCTCCTGCTTCGATTGATCCTCTATCATACCACACTGCTTCATAAGAAACAGAAATATTGTTTTCCATCATACCCGAGCCGTCACTAGCATCAACACTATCATGTGACCAGTTTGTAATAATAGGATTCACTAACGTGTAGGTTGTATAAGTTTTTCTAGATAATTGACTTATTTGTATATTGTTTATAAATGGCACTGTTACGTCGTTATCTAAACCATAGGCATACTTATTATATAAAGTACCTAAATATGTGTTATCTCCGGGTTGAGGACTGCTTTTTGCCGCTCTCGCTAACCCAGGATCAACCTTGCCCATACCATAACCTGTTGGAACTCCGCCTGCTTGTCCTGTATAGGTTTTATTATATGCTGCTGGATATTTTCCGTAATTACCATCTGCAAAATAATATCTATAGTAGGCTTCTAATATTGCTGTTGTTACCCCAAAATTATCATCATGAAACGTAATATTAATCGGATCGTAAGTTACACTTGTTTGCACATGTTTAACTCTATTATATTTTTTCTTAGTATCAACAGTTGCTGAAAACTTTGGTAAATCGGCTCTTTTCACCAAAAGCCCTATTTCTGTTTTGTGCTTTTCTCCAAGTTCCTTAATGTTGTCAAACGCTATAGGATTAAACTGAAAGAATACATGATATAGAAATTTTGATTTAGGAGCAAGTCTAAATGCATCATCTACAAATGTTCTGCTTGCATGCCTAAAGTCTCCAAGATTGCCTTTTGGACTTAGAGCACCACTTGCTAAATTATCTAAAAAACCTGTGAACTTTCCCATACTAATATTTATCTTATTTAAATAAGTGCGTATATAATGAAAAAGGGATACTGATAAAAATCAGTACCCCTTCAAAGATTAGGAACTTTTTTAGTATTAAGCGCCGCCGCCAGTTACTAGAGTGTTTACTGTACGTCCTACTGCTGTACCAATACCTGTGCCTTGTGGTGATTGGACTGCATTATCATAACGTATAGCAAGTGTAACTGTTACAGCATCTGAAGTTGCATATGCAAGTGTATTGTAGTTTGCACTTTCACAATAACAGCCGTATAATTCAAATGTTTCAAGTACATTAGGTGTGTTAGCACCGTTACCACCGTCTAGAATTTCTATTCTAGTTGTAAACTTGTAGTCAAGTCCTGATGCTGCGCTTGATTGTTCAAAGAAATCAAACTGTTTCTGAAGTTGTTCACCAACAAGTTTTTGTACATTGTTGTTAACATCTTCACGCAAGTTTAGTGTAATTGGTTCCCAAGTATGTTTACCTGCCAGGAACACTTTACTGTTGTAAATGTCTAGTGTCATTTGTTCAAATGATACATTTGGACGAGTTACATCAACAACTTGCTTGGTTAATTCTGTTGTCGGAGTTGAAGTTCCGAAGTTTTCTAATGATACCCTAAAACGATATTGTAATTTGGGCATCAACAGGCCTTGGTTACTTGCAGAATCTCCGCTTGCCAAAGGCACTGTAATTTTTGATAGTGTTGATATTGCCATTTAATTTGCTCCTAATCTATAAGTATTTATCAAACTTACAGTCCTGCTATTTCTCCAGTATTTTTCAGTCTAAGCGGAATGTAAATAAATTCAACTGCTTTGACAGGTTCGATAGCAATGTCTAAGTATAGTTCATTTCTATCTATTCTAGCTGGAGTATTGTTTGACTCATCACACACAACTAAGAAGTCATATAATGCTCTTTGTCCTACAAGCTCGAGCATTAAACTCTCTGCAGCTTGTTTGATTTCGTCACGTGTAATTTTATCATTTGGTTCAAACAAATACGGTTTGGCAAGTTGATTTAACTGACTACGTAGGTAGATAACAAGTCTTGCTACGTTGATTCTATCTAAAGAACTTGCTGCTAGTTGTCTTGTTTTCTGACCAAATGCAACCAATCCTGCTCCAGTAATGAATGTAATTGGATTAACTGCGTTTGAATACAGTGTATCTCTTTGACCTTCATTAAGTGCTATTGATTTAAATTCGCCTTCTGATGTAATAAATCCTGTTGAACTTGCATTAGTAATGCCACCACGTCTTGTTCCTGCTGGAGCAAACCATGGAAACGATACTTGATCGCTTAGTGCAATAGTTCTCATCATCATATGACTTGGTGGAACAACAACATTGTTACCAAAGTTATCACTTGTAAATCCACTTGGATAGTAAACAGCTAGATATGGATCTGAAGTTACTAATCCGTTGTCGTTATCTTCAACAGCTTGATTAGTGTTAGTTGCCCAGTTGTTGATAGACGTTGCATCACTTGTAAGTCTAAATGGTGAGTCACCTAAAACAAATGCTGTTAGTCCTCTGTCATAATTTAAAGATTTCATTTCACCAATAAGTTCTGGATAACCTGGTGTAGACATTAAGTTAAATATTCTTGATTCATTGTCTCTGATATCTTCATTTGAATTAACTAGTGCTTGTAGAGCCTGTACAATAACTTTACGTTGAGCTTTACGTCCAAAAGTACCTGAACCATCTTCTTGGTTTGCACTTTCAGTTACCCAACGATCTGCATCGTATGCAGCCATTGATTCTCCTACACCGCTACCGTATCTTGTATTGTTACCTGCTGTGTTGATATAATTTTTAACATATTTCTTAACATTAAATCCACTTCTACGTAGATTCCATAACAACATACCTTTTGGATATAATGCTGGATCTGGTGCATCTGGATCAACATAGTCACTTGCAAGTAGGTCAGCAATATCACCTGCTGTATCACTATTTGCACCTGCTGTATTGTAACGTGCATCTGCAAAAATAATACCATCTTCAGAAGTTTGATCACCTGTATCTACAAGTACCCAATTATCTTCAGCATTTGCATTTCCTAGTGCTGCATTGTACTTGTATAGTTTTGGATAATTTTCTAGATCACTTGTATTAATCCAAATATCACCTGTAACAAGAGCAGTGCCATCGCTTTGTGTCTTTGGAGCACTTGCTGTTACTATAGGACCCAATGGATCTGGTGTTTTTGATGAATCTACATTATAGTATGGACTTGCAGTTGAACTTTCTCCGCTTGTTCCATCATATTGATATCCAACAAATTCATTTCCGTTGTGTATCATAATATCTACTTCGTCAACAATAGAATTATACCATAGAGTGCCGTCAGCTGTTACCGCTGTAACTTCTGTTGGACTTGCTGTGAAAAATCCTTTTCCTAGATCGTTTACAGGACTCCATAAACTTGCTACGTATATTGCTGGAGTAGCAGTAGCATCGTCTTCTGTTGTTCCTGCTTCGTCAAATCTTGTGCCTGCAAAAGTTCCTGGTGCATAATACAAGTTTGGAGTTCCACTGTTACCGTCAACAAACGGAGTAAATCCAGCTGCTGCAAGAACACCGTCTGTGTCAACAAATTTAATTTCGCCACCTAAAGCATGTGTGATACTTACTTTATTTGTAGCATCTACTGAAGCTGTTACATTTGTTACATTAGCATCATTGATAGCTGTTGCAAGAAGAGTAGAATCTCCTGCTGCACCTGTGTAGGACGCAGTAATAGTAACTGCTGTTTCAAACGATGCACTTCCGTTGTCAGTAGTCTGTATTGTAAATGATTGACTTCCTGAACTTATTGAACCTGCAATAATTTTGTTACCTGTAATAACTGTTGGTGCTGCACTTCTTCTACGCTTCAATTTGAATGTTGCTAATGGAGGAGCATCTCCTGCTACATTAGTTTCAACATATAAATCACCTGCTGAAAGTCCTGTACCCCCACCTGATTTATCTAAGTTATAAATTGCTTCTTCGTTGCTAGCATATAACGGTGCGCTTACAGTTTCCCAAAGTTGTGTTGAGTTATTCCATTTTTTAACAAAGTAACTAGCACCTAAGTTAGGTGTTGTAGTTTTCATCCAAACACTACCAGTTGGTCTTGTGTACGTATCGGCTGTCTTCCATTCTGGAACACTTGTATGTTTTGAAACTTGTAATGAAGGTGGATAGTAAGTTCCTGCTGCAATTCCTAATTCTGTTAATCTTGTAGAGTCACCCCCAATTAAAACTTCTCCGCCTATTGTTGAATCTTCAGAAGCACTACCTGTGCCATCACTGTAAATTTCTAATCTTCCATCTACTGCGTCTGCTGTTATTCCTGCAATCAACAGTCCATTAATTGTAGAAGCAACGTCTGTTACAGTATCTGAGCTATTTACAGTTACACTAGTACCATTTATTGTAATAGCTGCTGATCCTGCAAAAGATGGATTAGCGGCAGTACCTTGTATAGTAGGCCAGCTCTTAGCCCATGCATCTGAGCCTACAAGTACCCATGTACCTGATTTATTTCTGTAAAAAATTCTTATTAATGTAGTTGTTGCTACAACGGCATATGATCCTACTTCACCTATAGTTCCACTTGGAATATTTCCGCTAAAGCCGTTTACATTTAAACTACCTGTATTGGTAACTTCTGTTGTATCAGTAATTACATAAGGCACCTTGTTAGTAAAATTTTGTCCACTATTTACAACAGATGCTCCATTCCATTCCTGGATACCCCATAGAGTATTTGCTGTGTCTAACCAATATGTGCCGTCTGTTGGGTTTGCTGCAGGAGCTGTTGAAGTTGGTTCTAATTCGCCTAAATCAACGTTTGCTCTCACTACAAAAGCTCTGTTGCTTACACCTAAAAATGAATATGCAGCTTGTAGCCCATACTCGTTCAACTCTCCGCCATGTATTGGATTGTTATTTGAATCTGTTTTGAATATCGGATCACCAAATGTATCTGCTAGATCTCTTTGAGATGTAAGTAAGAATGGTGTTCCTGCATTTGCTGCCAATGTTCCAGGTGCTGTACCTGTTCCTGCAGCATTAGTTTTGTTAGCCGCAGTTGCGACAAAAATCATTGGTGTAGTACCTGGTTCAGCTGGGGTATAAAAACTTTCGTCTATTACGCTGACCTGTACTCCTGGTGATGTAAGTGCCATTATAATTCTCCTATTGTGGACATATGTTTGTTACTATTATTTAGCAAGAAAAAACAAAAACAGTGTATGAAAATAGGTTAAAAAGGTACCAAAAAGGTGAGCTAAATACTGTATGAGACCTTTATGTAAATGTGGACATAGACCTTGTGCAATAAATTATCGCAAAGGTAAAAAAATATACTATAGAAAATTATGTGAACGTTGTTTACGTAATGGATTAAATCACGGTATTCCGTTATGGAAACAGCGCGGATATAAAAAATTAGATTTATGCGAAAAATGCGGTCACAAAAGTAAACACCCAGAACAGTTTAACGTTTACCATATAGACGGAGATTTACAAAACTGTAGACCTAGTAATTTGAAAACAATATGTGCTAATTGCCAACGTGTTATACAGAAACAGGGAGTTCGCTGGAAGCAAGGCGATCTTTTACCTGATTTTTAAGCATATCTATTGTTCCACCATTATCTATAACATGATTAAAATTCACATTAGCCCATGCCCATTCTGATTGATGGATGTCTTTAGGTTCTACACCAATATCTTGGTACATTCTAAACCAAACAGGATCAGGTCCTCTACGGATGCGCCAAACTTCACCATATATACTTTTGATCATATTTGCTTCATTTTCAAAACGTACATCAGGAATAACATAATTTGTGGCAGGATTTTCTACAATTTTCTTTTTAACAATGCTTACCCATATGTTGTTGTCAAACCCATTACGCATACAATCAGTACCAAACTCTTGTAATACTACTCTAGGACTAATATTCCTACCAGTTTCTTGAGACCAAAAAGAGTCTTTTTGTTCACGCCAAGCTCTACCTTCATCAGTATCACCTTCTAGCATTTGTCTGTCCCATCCAAATACTTCTGCTACACCGTCTTTGAGTTTATCTGCAAATGAAATTTTTGTGTAGCCATATTCTTCTACAAGAATGTCAGCTACAGTTCCTTTACCCGAACTAATTAAACCACAAATACCTATAATCATAAGAAATCCTTCAAATATTATATAGTATATAACTTTTATTCTGTTTTGTCAAGTACTTTTTGGTAGGCTTCTTCAAACCCATCTTCGTGTAAGTATGCTTCATTGTTATTCCACATACGTTTTAAGTATCCGGGTGCTGATTCTAGTATAGTTTGCTCGCTTGCGCTAAAGTGTCCTTTAACCATCCAAAAAAGCCTATGGGCTTCTTTGTGGGTAAACTCTGCCATTATCCTATAGTAAATCCGTAGCCAACACCGCCTGGTACAGCAGTCGTTACTTCTTGTTCAAGTTTTTCCATTTCGGCTTGTGCTTCTGCTTTCAGAGCATCACCATTTAACTGGCCGCCACCTTGTGGTCCTGCTATTGTTGCAAATTTTGATCTTGCTTCACCTAACATATATTTGCAAGTTGCAACAGTGTAGTCCTTAATCCATTGCTTTGCAAGATAGTCGTCTAACAATTGGTCATCTGGTCTATAGTTATAGCATAACAGTAGCAATGTTTCTTCTGTGCGTGAACGTTGTAAAATTGTAAGTTTTTTGTTTGCGGTATTCCATTTAAATTCTATAAATGATCCAAACATGCGTCCTACTAATTCTTGATATTGTGAAAAGAAATCGTATGTTGCTAAGCCACCCATATTCGAACTTGCTAATAGATAGGTATTTGTATAAGCTAAATTAAAAGGCTCAAACAATGTGCCTCCATCTCCGCCGCCTGATCTTGAACCGATAGATCTTCTAAATATTCTACGGACTTCTACAATTTCATTTGGCAATGTATACTCATTTTGATCAACTACTGTAGGCATGAAGAAATAACTTTCCTCAACTGAATTATCTGATCTTTGACGAAATCTAGTTAGTGCTTTGTCTAATGCTGTTTCATAATGTACTGGATCAAGTTCAACATCGACCATGCCTCCGCCTAACATGTTGTAAACATAGTCAAATACTTCTTGTTTCTTAGTTTTAAGTGTTGCCATACGAAAAGTTCTCCACAAGTATTTATCGTTCGATAAATATGTATATGCCAAGACTATCTTTATATAAACCCGAGAAGGGCAAAGATTACGAATTCATAGACAAACGTATCTATGAAATGTTCACTGTAGGTGGCACAGATATCTTTGTACACAAATATTTGGGGCCAAAAAACCCCGATGAATCAGATGCTACTGCTGATCAACCTCGATACGATGCTGTAAAAGAAACAAACATACAGGATATGTTGTTTATGGAAAACAGAGATCGTAAATATGATCCTGATATCTATAGTATGCGTGGTATCTACAATGTGCAAGATATTGACTTTAATATGAGTCAATTTGGATTGTTTTTAAGCAATGATACATTGTTTATGACTATACATATCAACAGTAGTGTAAAAACTCTTGGAAGAAAAATTATGCCCGGCGATGTTATTGAGTTGCCCCATTTAAAAGATCAACATGCTTTGAATGATTATACAGTTGCACTTAAAAGATATTATGTTGTAGAAGATGTTAACAGAGCAGCTGAAGGATTTTCGCCCACATGGTATCCTCACTTATATAGAGTTAAATTGAAACAGATCGTTGACAGTCAAGAATTTAAAGAAATACTTGATTTGCCGATGGAGGCAGACAATCCAGGTAGTGGAACATTGCGAGATTTATTATCGACATATGAAAAAGAGATGCAAGTTAATAACGCAGTGGTAAAACAAGCAGAAGCAGATTCAGCTAAGTCGGGATATGATACAAGTCATTTCTTTAGTTTACAAACAGACGATAACGGTGAAGTTGAACTTGTTACTACAGATACAAATGAATTAGATACTAGCACTAATAACGAGCTCGCAGATAGAATAATGCAAACTCCTGATAGAGAAGGCTATCAAGGATATCTACTAGGAGATGGTATACCAGGAAACGGTGAAGCATTTGGGCATGGTATTGGTTTTCCTTCTGGTAGTATAGAAGGAGATTTTTTCTTAAGGACAGATTTTATGCCAAATAGATTATTTAGATATGACGGAAGACGTTGGGTTAAACAGGAAGATTCGGTCAGAATGACACTAACAAACACTAACACTAGAAGTCATCAAAAAGGTACATTTGTTAACAATACTAACAGTGGCGAAATTGGTGGCGAAACTGTACAAGAAAGACAGAGTCTTTCTAAAGCACTCAGACCAAAGGCTGACAATTAATGCAACATTTTTATGACGGGCAGATAAGAAGGTATATCACTCAAATTGTGAGATTAATGAGCAATTTTTCTTACAAAGATGGCAGTGGTAAATTGACAGAAGTACCTGTAATGTACGGAGACATAACTAGACAGGTTGGACACATCCTTAGAGACAATTCAGAAAATAAAATACCAAGTGCGCCAAGAATGGCTGTATATGTCACTGGTCTTGAAATGGATACTACAAGACTAGCTGATTCCAGTTATGTGAACAAATTAAATATACGTGAACGTGCATATGATTCTGATGGCAATGAGTATCTAAACACAGAAGGAAAAAACTACACAGTAGAAAGATTGATGCCTACTCCCTATACTCTTAGTGTTAATGTTGACATGTGGACTTCGAACACAGATCAAAAATTACAAATTATGGAACAGATATTAATGCTTTTTAATCCAAGTCTTGAAATTCAAACTACAGATAATTATGTAGATTGGACTAGTCTAAGTGTTGTAAATTTAGATACAATTAATTTTAGTTCTAGAAGTATACCAATTGGTACTGAGAGCGAAATAGATGTTGCTAGTTTGAGCTTCAAAACTCCTATATATATTTCTCCACCTACAAAAGTAAAACGTTTAGGCGTAGTTACTAGTATTGTGCAGAGCATATATGATGAATCAAAAGGCACTATTGAATTAGATTTGAGCAAACCTCAAGGAACTTTAAATGATACTGTTGTACCTAGCGCAGATTTACGCACAAATGTATTCATTAAACCAACCGGAGAAATAGACAAAGCAAAAAATACTAAAGACATATTCCAAGAAGATGCTACACTGGTAATAAGCAATACTTTTAAGGATTACGATCTATTGGTAATGACAAATAGTGCTAAGATTATAAGACGCGGTGTAGTAGGAAGTGTAAAATGGGAGGCATATACTAAGGCTTTTCCTGAAATTTTCGAACCAGGTATTACAGAACTTAGATTGAAGCGTAAAGATACAGATAACGAGATATCAGGTACAGTTGCTATAAATTCTACAGATTCAACAGAATTAATTGTAAACTGGGATAGTGATACATTACCGAGTGATACTATAATTACAGGTCCTACAGGTGATGCAAACAAAATAAATTATATAATTGATCCTACAAAAACTAGTCCAGTGTCTTTAAGAACCACAGGAACGCGAATTCTATTACTTGGATCTGGCATAGGCGACGAAACCAACACTGATGGTGCAGATGATTGGAAGAATGCTGATGGTACAGATTTTATAGCAGGCGAAAACGACATTGTAGAATGGGACGGATCACGCTGGTACGTTGTATTTGATTCTAGTGCATCTACAGATACTATATATACTACTAACTTAAATACTGGAATACAATATAAATGGGATAACGGCGAATGGATATTGTCATTTGAAGGCGAATATCCACATGGCACTTGGCGTTTAAAATACTAGCATAATTAATAGTATGAACCAGATTATTTGTAGCGGTGCTCTATTATACACCCTTAAAACTAAAAGATTTTTGTTTTTACATCGAACCCAAGGTAAACAAAACAATTTGTGGGGATTAGTTGGCGGAACTAATGAAGGTAAAGAAACTCCTTGGGAAAGTTTAAAAAGAGAAATCACTGAAGAAGTAGGCAGTGTAGAAATAAAAAAAACTATACCATTAGAAACTTTTATTTCTAATGACAGCAAATTCAGTTTTCATACTTATTTGTGTGTAATTGAAAAAGAATTTATACCAATTCTTAATAAAGAGCATGATGGATATGCCTGGGTAAATTTTGGAAAATGGCCTAAGCCTCTACATCAAGGGTTAAGGAATACATTAACAAGTAAAATTAATCAAACTAAACTAGAAACTGTTTTTAAGTTAATAGATCTACTGGAGTAAAAAATGAAAGATACAAACGTTGTGAACCATGATTGGGGCAAGGAAATAATTTGGGCCGATTATGTATCGCATGGAAGCAAAATAATGCTGTTTGAAAAACAAGGTGGAAAAACACCATTTTATTTTAATAAAACTATAGAGAAAACATGGTTTGTAAACGGTGGTAAATTTAGTATAAAATGGGTTGATACAAAAGATGGTAAAATGTATAAACAGGAACTGCAAGAAGGTTCAGTATTTCATGTTGAAACCCTCAAGCCCTGTTCTTTAGAATGTCTGACCGTAAGCGGAAGTATTACTGAATCAAACAGCGGTCGAGCCGAAAATGATGTTTATATAACTTTGGATAAGACACACTTCTAATGTTAAAATTATCACAAACAAAACAATATCAAAAAGATATAAAAAAATTCCAGCAGGGTATTGCTAAATTAACCAAACCAACATTAAAAACAGAGTATGAACAGATCTTAAAGGATTTTATACATCAATGTACTTTAATAGATAATGCTCATAGTTCTGAATATCACAGGCGTATTAAACCTGTAAATGTTAGAGAAAATGTGATTGAGCTTGCAAGATTAAGAAAAAAACTAAAAGACTTCTTAAATTAAACTAAATCGTTTCACAACAATCTGTCCGACCATCGGACCATGTGCTGTACATTGATATCTATATGTACCACTTAAAGATTCAGGTATTCTCCAATATAGATGCCCTCTATCCGGATCATGACTAACACCGTCTACAACTTGTTCAGTGACATTGCCGTCATCGTCTACGTGAAATACTCCAGTCGATACAGGATTACCAGTTGAATCTTGAATTTCTGTAGGATGCCCAGCTGCATTTGATAAATCAAAACATATAGTAGTTCCTGATAGAGCATAAATTGTTGGGTTGTTTCCTGAATAATGACTGTTAAAATTGTATGCTGTAAATCCTACGGCAGTTGTTCTTAGAGTAACAATCGCATGTTCAAAAACTCCATCAATAGATAAATTATTTGCATTTTGTGCGTCAGTAGTATCTTTGAATCTACTAACACCAGCAGAGACATTTGATGCTATAGTAATAGTATCAGTGCCAGCATTTGTAGTTATTGAAATTCCATTTCCTGGTACGAAGGTAACTGTATCATCGGTTGTATCTGCAGATATTGTAGATTGTGCTGGTACAGTTTGTACAGCTATATTACTAAATGCATTTTGGTTAGGGTCACCTCCACCTACGCCAGCATCTGCTGGTGTCCAAGCCGCTCCATTCCATGCAAGAACTTGATTAGTTGAAGGAGATGCTGTAGTAGTATCGACATCGCTTAAAGCATCTATACTAATACTGTTTAGGTCAGAAGCAACTACTGTATAATCTGTAATATAACTTTGTAAATCGCTTATTTGGCTTTCTGTTATGCTTAGAGCAGACTGGTGTTGTGTTACACTACTTTGAGTAATGTTAGCATCAGGAACATTTGCCCATACAACTGCGGCAGAAAGATCGTTTATTTCCGTGGTTAATGCTCCTATTCCGGCTGCTGTAGGTGGCGTAAATTTAAACTCTCCTGTGGTATTGTTGTAACTTATTGCACCATTACCACTTGGAGTATTTTCAACACCTATACTAAAACTATCAAGTGCTACAACACTTGGAGTGTTTGATAAGTTGGCGTAATCTAAGTAATACGCACTGTCAAAACCATCAAGTGTATCTGCATCTGTGCCTGCTCCACCTGTTGTTGCATCAGCGCCTGGCGCCCAGTTATTACCATTCCACTTGAGCACTTGTCCTGTACTAGGTGCACTACTTGTTGTATCAACATCTGATAAAAAATCTATACTAAAAGCACTCATATTGATTGTAACATTATCTGTATCAGTTGCAATCGCTGTTGTTATATTTGTGCCGCCTAAAATATTTAAAGTATCCGATGCAGTATCTGCTGTTGTTGAACCTTCATCCGCTGTTATAGTTTCAAATATATTTTGTGTGCCTGCAGATGCATTAATTGTAAGATTATTTCCTGAAATTGATGTAGTAATATTACTTCCACCTAGTACGTTAAGAGTGTCACTTGTACTTTGTGCTGTCCTAGAGCCGTTATCTGCTGTAAAGGTTGAAAATATGTTTTGTGATCCGCCACCTGCTTGACCATTAATAGTAAGTGTATCACCGACTATTTCTGTAGTAATATTGCTTCCGCCAGCTATCGTTAATGTGTCATTGGCTAAATCAGCAACTGTAAATCCTGTGTCTGCATCAAATCTTGTGAAAACATTAACACCAGCAGCGGCAGTTGTTACATTCCAAGCTGTGCCGTCCCATTGCCATGTGGTTGTTCCATCTGTAAATGTGTCATTTAGTTGCGGACTATCTGGAAAATTTAATGCCATATGTGTTTCCTCTAAGTATTTACCGTTATATTATTCATAGAAAAGTTACCTTTGGTTTGCACCGGTTGTCTACCATATCTGTTGAACAACATTCTATTAGGCGAACCCATTAAACTTGTTGAAAAAGCACTATAGTCTACATCACTACCTGTTTCATACAATACATTTTTTGCTTCTTGTTCAATTCTTGTTTTCATTTGTGCTGGCGTCAGTGACGGAGTTACATCTGCATGTAAGGCTACAACACCTGCAACTTGTGGTGCAGAAAAACTTGTGCCACTTATCATCGCAACCTTATAATCAGTGTTTGTTGGATAATCTGCTTCTCTGGTTGGATAAACGTTTACTGTACTAACTGTGCTGATAATATTTCGGCCTGCTGCCCAAGTATTTACTCTTGGTCCTCGAGAACTAAAGCCAGAAGTTTTATCTTTAAATGTATCTCCATCTTGCTCTACAGCAGTATCTATACTACCTACAATAAATGCATTATCAGAATGTGGTGAACTACCCCTGTGATAATTTGTAAGAGATGCACCATACACAACATTATTGTTATAATCTAATCCTGTAGAAAGGTCACCTTTATAATAATCATTGCCAGCAGCAATAATTACATGTATACCAGCTGCTATCATATCGTCTATTTCTGCATCTACACTTGGAATTCTTATAGGGAAAATTCGATTGGGTCCGTCTGTAGGAGGAACAATACCTGTTCCTTGCCACAAACTTAAATCAGTTGAATATTCAACTCCCCAAGTCCAGCCTGTACCTCTATATGTCCCACTAGTAGGATTTCCAGATATTGATGAAAAATATCCCCAACTCATATTTACAACTGTAGGTCTTTTATATCCTGTAATAGGATCTATAGGTTTATTATTATGCCAGATACGTATGCAATCAAAAATATCTGCGATTCCCATGCCTGAATATGGATCTGTAGGTCCTTCAAGTCCTGCTAATTTTTGCGAAAATATTCTTGAACCTTTTGCATGTCCGTATGTTTTACCGGAAGTGATTCCTGCACAATGAGTGCCGTGTCCATCATAATCTGTATAAAATCCTGCTGGTAATGTTCCTGCGACTACACCGTTTGTTGCTTCATACCAGTCCAATTCAACTGTACGTAGTACTCCGTTACTGTCTTCAAATTCTGGATGATTAGCTTGTATTCCGCTGTCTTGTATTACTACATCAACACCTTCTCCTGTAACGGCAAAGTCATAGTTGTTGGTAATTGTAGTTTGATTGCCATACTCATTAGTTTCTAAGATAGATCTTTTTAATCCCCAATTGACTATATTAGAATCTACTACACTTGGTTTAGTAAAGTTGCTGATCTGTGTTGATCTTTTACCAATTGTAATATCTGTTCTTTGATCTACAGGAATTTCTACACTTAGTATTCTTGTGTCTTTAGTAAGTTCTGTTGCTTCATCGTCTGTCAAATTAAAATAGGTTATTCTGGAGCTGCCCGGTCGTGCATTTGTTATATCTACACTGCGATTTGGTATTGGGCCGGTACCTGTAGAAGAAGTTAGTTCTTTTTCAATTTCAGATAAATTTTCACCTGCATTTATTACTACAGCATATTCTCTTTCACTCATTATGTTACCTTGTATATTATCAAAAATACCTTCGCATCTACGCCA
>CENJ01107923.1_pt1 | contig 42494 bp, 39 predicted proteins | sample 356161 | NCBI WGS metagenome assembly CENJ01 (sample SAMEA2619531, study PRJEB7988) | marine metagenome | biome: marine biome (ENVO:00000447); feature: surface water layer (ENVO:00002042); material: "saline water (ENVO:00002010), including plankton (ENVO:xxxxxxxx)" | depth 5 m | reverse complement strand
ACTACAAGTACAACAAGCCCTACTACAACTACAAGTACAACAAGCCCAAGTACAACTACTACCACAACAACTACCACAACCAGCACTACAACAAGTAGCTCAAGTTCAAGCGGAGGCTAGTTTACGAAAGATATTAAAGCTGGTTGAACCCAGCTTTTTTTACAATCTGGTAGTTAGGGTGTCCTAACAATCACATTCTTAATGTTAAAAAACAACAAGCATCTATCTCGAATAGGATTATCAAGTTTAAGAACATATCCACATTATTTATCAAATAGTACTAGTGAATTTTTCCTGCATCATGAGTAATATCTAAAAGTCTTTTACTTACATTTAATTTAGCTCCACCATCTCGAGTTATTGGCCTGTATCCAAATTGCCTACGACCTTTAAATTTTTGACTGTCAAATAAATTTAATGGATATTTGAGATAAACACCCTTATCAAAACTGCCTTCACCAAATTCTTCGAAACTTAAATTAGTTCTGGTAAAAAAAGCACCAAGCTCCAGTCCAGACTGAAAAACCTTTGAAGCATTTAAAGTATAACCAACATCTTTAGCTAGATATTTGCCATAGGAAAGAGTCAACTCAATATCAAATAAAGGCTCGTAAAGATTCAGATAAGCATGGCCTGTAAGCGTATTATAGTTTTTAAACCCATCGAACGACTTATCATAATCACGACGAATGACATCTGAAATTTCAAACCCCACTTTTACATATGGGAATCGTGTTTCATAGAGGTATTCAAAGTGCACACCACTGAACATTTGTTCCAAATGTCCAAACGTCAAGATATAGTGTTGATTATTGTGTATTGATCCTATCTTACTTATCTGAAATATTTCAAACCCATTCTTGCCTTCTTTAAGGTAATCTTGGATTTCAATTCTTACTGGCTCAATACTGGTGTATCCAGGGTAGTAGTTAAGCTCCTTATAATTATCGAACAATGAAACTGTATACATGCTTTCAAATTCAACTCCATATCTAAGAATTGAGTCATAATTCAGGGCCATAAATACCTCTCCAAAAACGAAGCCTGCTGGGCTACCAATATGACTTTTAAAACCTGGAGTTAAATAAACGTTGTTTACAGGATAATTAATAATTGGGTTAAATTCATATTCTTCATTAGTATGGTTTTTTGATTTGTCCCTATTAACTAAAACTCCCTTTTCAAATATGTAGGTTGCGTAATCAATAGATCCATTTGCAGGTATAAGATATTGAGTATCAATATCAAGAGTATCTTGTATTTCACTTGCCACATCAATTGCAGCAAGCCTTTCATTATTGGAGTTAAGCTGAATAAATTTTATCTTTGCTTCGGCTGTTTCAGTATCAATTGATGCTTTTTGTAACAAAATTGAATTTTCTTGAAGTCTGTTTAAAAGATAAGTATATGAATCTTCTTTCGTGGCATCAGGCTTTAGGTTAAAGTTGATACTACGTGCTTTAATCTCCGAAAAATCTTTTTTTAAATTAACGTTAAATGAAATATTATTTCCCTCTACCAAATGATAGCCAAGTTCGATATTTTTATTTAAAACATAGTTTATTCCTAAATTAATTCTAGAGCTTTCAACATCTAAATAACCATATTGCCTTGTAAAATTATGTGAATCATATTCAACCATAAGTGCCAGTTTTTTATTTGAAGTTGGATAATATCTTAAACCGCCAAATAGAGAAGCAGATCCCTTAAAATACGTGTTAAGGTCTGGAGTGCCTCCAATTTTATTGCTAAAAACCCTCCTCTGCCGAAATTCATCACTGATGCTTAAAAAAGGATTTGAGAAATTATTAATTCCTCCCATTAAACCCCATCCAATGCCTAGAGATAAGTCAAACCTTTCCTTAAAATATGAAGCTACAATATATTCAGACGAAAATAGTCCTGTTCCTCCGAAATCATTGAAACCTACTGCAATTGCGGGTAGTACTTCTTGGTCCTTTAATTTAACTTTCACTGAAAAACCTTTATCTTTTGCAGACTGAGTTTTACTCCCTGGATACCTATATGTATTAATATCTACATAAAAAAATGAAGCTTCAAGCCAATTAAAAGGTGCGGCACTAAACGTATAGTGCACATAAGGATCATAATTTGAATAATTAAAACTTACATATCCCTCAGAGAAAAGAATGGCATCTGGAACTCTTATCATCCCATTGTTGTAGCCTAAAGAGCTAGGGTACATTAAAAATGAAAGCATATAAAAAGAGAGAATTAAAAACTTTCTTTTAAAAAAATTAGTTCGAAATTGCATTTAGACTTGCAGCTGAAATAGCTAAAGAACTTAATATCTCAAGAGAAACTCTTGCTAGAGAAACACTATCTAACTTACCAATATCTCTTGGAATAAATATTGTGTCTCCAGGCTGTAAAAATATATTGCTCTCGTTAAATAACCTTCTTTGTGGTACCACTTTGCCTTCACCACCTGCAGTAATAATAAATATAAGTTTCTTATCAGCTGAATTAGCAAAACCACCTGCAAGATCTATATAATCTTCAAGATTTAAAGTATTATCAAAATTTATACTAATTGGTTGATTTACTTGGCCTGATATTCGAATGGTATTAGAAAAAGCCGGAACGTAAATTGAATCTCCATTTTCCAGATATAGAGTTTTTGTTTTTTCTAGCTCTGGGGAAAAATCTCCAGCTAATCTGCCTAAATACTCAATCTCTGAAACATCACTAAATAACTCCAGTAATCCTGGATCTATAGGTGTGCTGCTTCCTGTTCCTGCTGAATTAGAATAAGAGCTTATTATTTCCTCAATAATATTGTTTCTGTTAAGTTCAGCAGAAATTCTTTCACTGTTAGCTATTGATTCTCTTCTGAAAATAATACCTTTATAAAACGCTCTATCTTTAAAGCCACCTGCTATTTCATATAAATCAGATAATGATGTGGAATTATCAACTAAATATTCCCCAGGGTATTCAACTAAACCTTCAATTTTTACTTTTATTTGTGTATTTGTTACCGGATTAATATTTATTACCACATCTTTAGCACTTTCTATAAGATATTCTTCTTCTACATTTTTTTGTACACCACTATTGACATCAAATACTGATATTAAACTTTCATTATCTGTTATCTTAACTTTGTTTAAAAACTTTAGAATTTTAGACACATCAAAATTTCCACCTACTGGCAGACGCACAATTTCGCCGTCTGCAGTTTTAACATTTAGTGCAAAAGAATTAATAAAATATCGAATTTCATCTGGGATCTCAGCAATTTCTTCCTCCTTAAAATATGGATAGTCTTGCAACATTATTTGATTAGATTGTCCACTTGATTGTTGCATTTGCAACATGTCAATATTGCCTGTTTTGACGAAAAGTCTTTTTCTTTCCTCTGCCTCAAATTCTTGTTGTTCTTCTTCTATTTTTTTCTTTTCCTCCTCATTAAAGATCTCATTAAATTCAAATATTTCATCCACAGAAAAAAACCTTAGTTCATCATTAAGATCGAGCTTAATGTTTTCCATATACTCTTTATCAGTTGGATTTATCCCATATGTTACAGTTTCAATAAGATCTGCTTTATTTTTTTTATACATAAAAATAAATGGGTACACATCAGAAGAAAAATTTAATTCATTGAACAACTGAAATAAATTGTTGTACTTAGCTGGGTCGTGAAATCCACTAGTTACACTGCTTCCATAAACCTTAACTAGTTTTTCTTCAATGGATGTATAATTAGAAACAAATACTGATACTAAGTTGATATTACCAATCATATCTTTTGGATTTACTACAATTGTTTTAACCGCTCCATTTTCAAGCAAATTGGCATACAAAACTTCTTGATTTGCCTCCTTTTTATAACCCTGTGCAAAACTGATAAGATCTTCATAGCTATCTGATGGCAAGTATTCATAGACACCTTCATTGACAACATGTCCAGAAAGGTCAAAAAGTCTTGTAGTAGATTTAACAACTATGCTATCACCATTATCCAAAGAGATATCATTATCTCTCTCTCCAAAAACTAAAAAACCATATAGATCAACCATAAGTTTGCTGCCATCTACCCTTACAAGCTCTATTGATCTTAGGCTGGCCTGATCTATGAGACCTGAGGAATATTTTATTGCTTCTGATACTGTTGTGTAAGGATTTACTTGGTATGTGCCAGGCTCTTTAACCATCCCTACTACACTTACCTTTCTAGCTGAAGGCTTGGTAATGCTCAAAAAGGCTTTTGTCCCTGGTGATATTGATGAAATTAATTGGTTTACTTTTTGCTGTGCAACTTCTAGGGTATTTCCAGCTATATTTAGGACTCCAAATTGAGGTATAAGTAAGCTTCCACTTAAATCAACTCTAGATTTGATAAGTCTTCTTTCAACACCAGTGAGGAGTATTTCAACCTCATCGTTAAGTGATACCCTGTAGCTTCCTTGCAAAGGGATATCTAGAAAAGGTGTTGAAGTTTTTGATCTATAATTAAAAAAATCATATCCAAATATTTTTGATTTTTCCTTAATTTCAACAAACCTTCTAGAGTTACTTTCTCTCTCAAGGCTATCTTCAGCATCTAACGTTCTATTCTCAATACTGTCAGTTTGGTTATTGGGTAGATTCTTTAACTGGTCGTTTTGTATAAGCTGTGCTAGATCAACTTCTTGTGAAGACAATTCAAACCAAAACAATGAAATAAAAATTAAGCATATTCTATACACTTAATAATTCTAATATAAAAGGCACCTTTATTAATAATATATAAGCATATTTAGGAATAAAACTTTAGTTTTCCCCAAATATATCACGTGTGAAAACTTTATGGACTACACTGCTTAATAATTCATCAGCCCTATTAGCAAGAATTATCTCAGACCAGTCAGAGAAATAAGTAAAGTCATTAGTAACTTCTATTCCATCATAACAGGGACCTTCAAAATTATCTTCATAGATAACAAGCATTACATTTTTATTTTTAAGATGACCAATAATATCTAAGACTGCAGACTGCCGAAAGTTATTGGAATCTTTTTTCATTGCCAATTTATAGACTCCAATTTTTTTATATTTTCTGCTAATAAATTCTGATAGGAACTTCTTTCTTTCATCATTTGACTCAATGATTGCAGAAAACAGCTTTGATGGTACATTTTTTAAATTTGACTTAAGTTGTTTTGTGTCTTTGGGTAAGCAGTACCCGCCATATCCAAATGATGGATTATTGTAAGTAGACCCTATTCTTGGATCTAATGATAAGGCTTTGATTATTTCTTCAGCAGATAATTTATTTTCAATTGCAAAATTGTCAAGCTCGTTGAAAAATGCAACCCTACATGCAAGATATGCGTTAGAAAATAGCTTAATACTTTCTGCTTCTGACGAATTTGTGTGCATGACACTTGGAGAATTTTTTGCAAGACACTTAAGAATTTCACCAAATTCTTTTGCTTTTTTTGTTTTACTACCAACAACTATTCTCGATGGATAAAGATTATCTTCTAATGAAGAACCCTCTCTGAGAAATTCAGGTGAAAAAATGATATTTTTATCATATTTTTCTTGAAGTGATTTTGTATAACCAATTGGTATTGTAGATTTTATTACCACAAGTGCATCATGATTTGATGCTCTTATGCTAGAGATAGTTTCATCAATAGTGCTTGTATCAAAACACCTTTTATTTTCATCATAATTTGTTGGTAAAGCTAAAATAAAGCAATCTATATTCTTGAAAAATTCTGGTTTAGGCAGACTTGCTTTAAGGTTGTTTTCTTTTGAGCTGAGAATTTTTAATTCAGCTTCCTCACCAAAAATAGGTCTACAAGAGTTTATTAGATCAATTTTTTTTGCATCAATATCAAATATTTTTACATTGTTTTTTTCTGATAATAGTAATGCCAAGGAATAGCCAACGTATCCAGCTCCAAAAATACCTATCTTCATAAATCTACTATATATTATGCATTTCTTGCAATCTGCTCATTTCCTCATTTGGAGTAGGCAAATTTCTAAAAAAAATATTTATGTACTTATCTCCCTTAGGAAGTAATACAACAAGCAATGTTAAGACGATCAATTTTAAGTAATTTAGTAAATTATTATTTTGTGTAAACCATTCCTCAAGGTTTGCTTTGTATGGCATTATTATGTGGTCATAAATCTTTTCAGAGTTATCAGGGTCAGCTAACATTTCTTCCTCATTCCTAAAGACAATGGACCCAATCCCGGAAAGGCCTGGTCTCACACTGCATATTACTTTCCACTTAGAGCTAGGGAATGCTTTAAAACATCGCTCATCTTGGGGTCTTGGGCCTATAATACTCATGTCTCCTTTTAAGATATTAAGCAGTTGGGGCAATTCGTTTATTTTTGTTTTCCTCAAAAATTTTCCGAATGGCAAAATACGGGAATCATTTTTCAAAGTTACAGTACCGGTACCCATATTTTCACTATTTTTAATCATGGTGACAAACTTGATTAAATTGAATTTATTTTGATGCATTCCTACTCTTGGCTGAAAATACCAAATTTCACCTTCCCCTGTGAATTTTAGAATCAGGATAACAAAAAAAAATATCGGTGAAAATAATAATAAAGCAAGTGAAGAGAAAAAAATATCTAAAAATCTAATCATAAAAATTGTTTATAGATGAAGAAACAATTTTTAGCTCTTCATGTGTTATGTTAGTTGAGCACGGCAAACTTACTGCATTGTCATGGACTTTTTTGCTTATGTCATTATTTGCAATGTATTCCAGACCTGAATACATTGGCAATTGATTCATTGGAGTCCAAACGGGTCTAGTCTGTATGCCTTTTCTTTCAAGGTTATCCATTAATGATTGGCTATTTTTAAATCTAGCAGTAGGAAGCCAACAATTAGACAGGCATCTTTCTTCATGTTTTTGAAAAATTGGCCCCACAGATTGATTAATATTTTCTTCATAAAAGCTATTAATTTTTCTTTTAATTGATACAAAATCGTCAAGATTCTGAAGCTGAGCAATTCCTAACGCTGATAAGATATTAACTAGTCTATAATTGTAACCGACATTGTCATGAAAATACCGTTTTGGGTCTGTTTTAGCTGTCGTTGCAAGGTGTCTTGCTTTTTCAAGATCATTTTTATTCTTAGCTAAAATCATCCCTCCACCACCAGTAGTAATTATTTTATTGCCATTGAAGCTGAAAGCACTGTAATCGCCAAAAGTCCCACTTAATTTGTTATCAAAAGTAGAGCCAAGTGACTCAGCTGCATCCTCGATGAGTTTTAATTTGAATTTTTCACAAATACTCTTAAGTCTATGCATATCACAGACCCCCCCTAAATTGTGAACAATCATTACTGAATTGATTGGTCTTTTAGTCTTTAGATATATTGTGCTCCCATTCTTATAATCACATTCTTCATTAAGAAAGTTTTCAAGCAAATCTAAATCAAGTTGCCAATTATTTTCGTCTATATCAAATAGAATTGGCTCGGCGCCAGTATAGGTAATAGAATTAAGTGTTGCTACGAATGTGATATTTGTCGTTAGAACATGGTTGTTTAAATTGGCTCCAGAAAGCATCAGACAAATATGCAAAGCAGAAGTTCCATTCATTAATGAAAGTGCGTCTTCTTGGTTATGATAGCTTGCAAATTCCTTTTCAAAATTTACTACGTATTCGCCAGCTGTCGATACCCAGCCAGTTTCAAGACACTTATTTATTAGGGACTTTTCATTGCCAGTTAGATTTGGAACAGACAAAGGAATCACTTTTTTACTCCATATTGATCATAGAATGATTCACTGCTTTTATTAAGATTTAAATAATCTTCATACCAATTTATAGTTCTGAGTACCCCTTCTTTCCATTTCACAACAGGTAAATAGCCAAGCACTTTCTTTGCTTTAGTGATATTAGGACATCTTCTAGAAACAGATCCTGGGAAGGTTTCTGAAAACTCATAGTTCCCATCAAATTTGTAATAATCTCCTATGAACATTGTAAGCTCCTCAATAGTAATTTCTTCTTCAGAACCTATGTGGTATATATTCATATTTTCTCCTTTTTCCGCTGCTAATATAGTGCCTAAAACTGCATCATCTATGTAATTAAAAGCTCTGGTTTGATCATGACCATAAATCTTAAAAGGCTCTTCTTTTCTTCTAAACCTCTCAATTAGGTGAGGTATGACATGACGAAACCCCATATTTGGGCCATAAACATTGTGGTATCGAACAATAACGGCCTCAAACATGCCTGCTCGAGCATAATTTATTACTCCTGATTCACCCAAAATTTTTGTGACAGCATATGAAAATCTTGGATGAGTAATATCCTCAACACAAAGAGGGACTTGTTCATCCGTAGGAACCTGATAGTTAAATTTTTCAACTGTACCTGCATAATTTTCACTTGTTGAGCTAAATAAAACCCTCTTACACTTGCTTTCTGATAGCCACTCAAACACATTCAAGGTAATTCTAGAATTTATTGAGATAACTTCATGTGGAACTTTATTTACTTTATCAACACCAACTACTGCAGCAAGAAAAAAGACTATGTCATAGTCATTATCAAACTGAAGGAATGATTCTTTTATAGTAAGATCAGAATTAATAGTTTTTAAATTTTTGTTGGTAGAATATTTATCTAATAGTTTGTTACCTCTTGCAAAATTATCGACTACTGTCACGGAGCAATCTCTACTCATTAGTAAAAATTTACATATTGACGAGCCAATAAATCCACCGCCGCCAAGTACTAAAATTTTTTTATTTTCCATGTAGTCCTGAGCCTAATAAATAGTAGTTATCAAATAATGAAATTTCAGCTCTGCTATCAAAGCATCCAACCGTATCATAAACTAGTACACCTTGCTCAAGTAATCTTTTCACTGTATCAGAGTTTATATATTCATTATGTTTAGTAGTAATTATTATTAGATCATAATCCTCTTGGGAAATATTTTCGTGTTCTTTTAAAACATTAACTTTCTGCTCCTCCCAGAATTTGACATAGGGATCAAAACAGCTGATATTTAAGCCGAATGTTTTTAGATGTTCCATGAAACTGAAAACTGGACTAAATCTAGTATCACCAACTCCAGGACCATAAGCTACTCCCAATATTGCAACATTTTGAATATTGTGTTTTTTTAATATTTTTTCCTTTAAATATGAAAAAGCAAAATTTGGCATTTGATCATTTTGCTCCACTGAGTGCCTGGAAAATAAAAGTGAACTTGACTTAAAAAACTCTTTAGAGGCCCAGCTTGCAATTAATGGATCTTTTGTTAAACAATAACCGCCAACACCAATTCCTGGATACATCATATTGCTATGGGTAGGTCTCATCCTAATAGCATCTACCACATCATACAAATCAACTGACGCATCTTCTGCTAACCTTGACCACTCTACTATAAACGAGATGTTAAGTGCTCTATATGAATTTTCTAGAACTTTCGCCAACTCGGTTGATTGAGTATTTGCAAGTTGAGTCAAAGGGTACTTATCAACTGATATTATTGTCTCAAGAAAACGTTTGATTTTTCTTGCACTTTCTTCATCTACTCCAGAAAAAACTCTGAAAAAATTTTTAATCGAATCTACATAATTTGGTCCTGGCATAACTCTTTCGTATGAATGCCCAATTGCAATTTTTTCTGTAGATAGTGATCTATTTTTCAGACATTTTTTTAGAGTTGGTTCTACAATATTCTTACACGTCCCAGGAGGAACAGTGGTTTCAACAAGAACAAGCACCTCTTCCTTACACAAAGAACCAATATCAGTCATTGCATTTATGAACCCTTTCAAAGGAATTTCAACATTTACAATCTCTTCCTTAGAGTTTTTTTCTTTTATTACATCTAAATTAATATCAACAATTATAAAATCAGCTTTTGATAGCGCTCTTTTGTCAGATGTTGCAAGAAATGAGTTATTTTTTTTTGCTGTCTCAAATAGCTGGCTTACTTTTGGATCAGAAGATTCAATTGGAAGTATGCCTCTTTTGAACATTCCAATTTTCCAATATGATTCCTCAGATGCCAAATCTAAACCAATTACTGCATAGTCAAATTCAGATTCTGCACACACCAGGCTCATGACAGACCCTACGAAACCCAATCCCTGTACTACTATGACTTTTTTATTTTCATTTGCAGCTAAGAACCCATCTAAGTCTTTGTCGTTTGTTTCATCAAAAAAATACTTTTGATTATCAAGAGGACTTATAGAGTATTTAGTCATTTTTTGGAGGGATTATATCATTATATAGCTATTGTTTATACGCAACGTCTACACATAAAAGTTTTTCAAGCCTTCTTTTAATGAGATTGGAGAAAAATTTTTAAATACTTTTTTTAGCTTTTTGATCTCCAGGATAGATACTGTTTTGTCCAAGTTTTTGAATAAAAAATTATCGCTTTCATAAATATTGCTAAATACTTTTATAACACTTTCTAAACTTGAGGATTCTCCTGAACCAAGATTATAAACTCCTGGGATAAATTTATCACCAAGAGCATAATCCATACAAGATATTACATCTGTGATATGTATAAAGTCTCGAATAGATTTTCTAGAATTTATAATTGTATTTTTTCCATTCTTATAGTTATTAAAAATAACATTTATTAGACCATTTAAAGAGTTGATACCGCCAATTGACCCATAGGGATTTGATATTCTAAAGATTGTTGCTTGCTCTCGAAATTCATTGCTGTCCAGCAAAAGAGATTCAATCTGATTTTTTTCTATTTGATACATAGAGCTGCATTGACGATCACTATTTTCATCGAAAGGTTTTGAAGAAAATCCATAAATTGCAGAAGAAGATAAATAGATAATTTTTGAGAGGTCTTTTTTGGGAAGGTTATACAACAATTTTTTTGAGTAGTTTAAAAATTCAAATAATTTGGATTCAGTTACTTCTTTAAAAGAGGTAGCTGATGAACCGAAAATAATATGATCAAAGTTATATTTATTTAAATTATCAATTGTAACAAGATGGTAAAAATCTGAGCTTTTTTTTACGTGACTAGATATTAAATAAAATGTATATTTTTTTCTGTAATATTTTATAAATGAATGTGTTATGTATCCTAGGCCAAAAATTAATATTTTTTTTTTACTTAGCATCCAAATATCTCTTTATTTCCTGTAGATTATTCTTTTCTAATAATTTATAGATATTTTCTATAGGCAAGTATTTTTCTTTTGCTTCATCAGCAAGAAGTATTCCTTTAACAGTTGTTTTATTTAAATGATCTGAGTAGCTAAGCTTTTCAACAACTTTTTCTCCTTTCCTAATCCCGATAAATTTAATGTTTATAGTATTGGCTTTATCTTTTTCAAAACTATAATCAAATCCGGCTATCTTAATCATATGAATTGCTAGATCTAAAATCTTTACAGGATCCCCCATGTCTAAAACATAAATATTTCCCGAGCCACCTAAAGATGATGAAGCTATAACAAGAGTAATAGCCTCTGGTATAGTCATAAAAAACCTTGTAGCCTCTGGATCAGTAACCGTAACAGGACCACCATTTTTTATTTGCTCTTCAAAAATAGGAATGACTGAGCCACTAGAATGTAAAACATTGCCAAACCTTACAATATTTAGTTTTTCCTTATTTTTTTTAGTATGGCTTAATACTATATGCTCACATATCCTTTTTGATAAGCCCATGTAATTTGTTGGTTCTACTGCTTTATCTGTTGATATTAGAGTAAAAGAGTTAAATTTTCCTGAAAGGAAACTTAGTAGGTTCCTTGTACCAAAAATATTATTTCGCAAACCTGAAGCAATATTTAGCTCTAACATGTTAACGTGTTTATATGCTGCAGCATGATAAACAAAGTCAAAGTGATAATTAGATAGATTATGCTCAAGCATCGCCATATCACCCACATCCTGAAGTAAAGGAACTATTTCGGTACCTAGATCTTTATCATCTTTAATCTTGTTAAGCTCTGTATCAATCGTGAATAACGCGAATTCTGAAGATTCTATTAAAAACAACTTTTTAATATTGTTGTCGAGCAGTTGCTTTGATATCTCGCTGCCTATCGAACCACCAGCACCAGTTACCAAGCAGACATGTTTCGAATTAAAATGATTATTTTCAACTTCAAATCGCTTAAAGTCTTTTGCTATAAGTGCGTCAATTTTCGACATGTTGACTATATATCCTCTTCATTTGGACCTGTAGAATATCAAAAGAAAAATTCCCCAGGATGTACTCTCTAGAATTTTTAGACATTTCTTTAATATCTTTCTTGCCTTCTATAAGGGAGCTAATTGAATCTACAATATCCATTGAGCTTTGTTTTTTAAAAGTAAAGCCATTATAGCCTTCTTTTATTATTTCCTTGCAGCCTGGTATATCAGAGAGCAATAAGACCAACCCACAAGCTCCTGCTTCCATAGAACTTACTGAAAGACCCTCATGGTATGAAGGAAGGACAAAGACATCATACTCTGATAATTGTTCATGGATATTGTGGACATGTGGAATGTATTTTATTGGAGAGTTCTTCAAGTTTTGCATATCTAATTCTGTAAGCCTCATGGGGCTAAATGGATCCTCGGACCCAATTAAAGTAAAGGATAGTTGTCTATATTTTTCTTTTAGGATCTTTGAAGCTTCAATAAACTCAATGATTCCTTTATCTTTGAGCAGTCTAGAAACCAATACAAATCTTAAAAAATTTTTTTCCCTTTTTTCTGAGGTTTGTGATGGTTTGAATAAAGTAGTATCAATACCTACACCGCAAGTAACATGCGTATTTTTAGCATTGAACCAATAAGAATTTGTTAAAGTATTTTGTAAGAATTTTGTTTCAAAAATAAAGACTCTGTTATTTAACCATGAGCTGATGCTTAAAAAATATAAAACAAAAAAGCTATACACCTTGAAAATTATCCTCTTTGAATTAAATAACGATCCAAGACCACATATGTGAAGAAAATACTTTGCTTTATATAAAAAGCTTAGTATTACAGCTAAAAAAGCTCCTTTTAGATAGAATGCGTGAATTACATCATATTTTTTATTTTTTAGCGTATTTTTTAGTGCTTTTATTTCTTTTATCTGTTGAATAATATTTGTTGAAGATGAAGAAATATCAGTATTTATAAAATCAATATTATTCTCTTTTATAAAGTCTTTATGCTTATAGTCATCTTTTGCAATAAAAGTAATTGAATAGCCCATAGCTTGCAGGATTTTTGCAACTGATTTCCAATGAATAACAAGAGAGGATAGCCTTGGTGCCAAGAGAAGTGCCTCTTTATTTGGCATGGTAGTAAAAAGAAGTTTTTATTTTTCTTACAAAAATTTTGAAATATACAATAATGTTTGCCACAAAAAATTTAACAAAGTTTAATTTTTTTTCTTCATTTGCAAACTTTAAATAACTAATAGTTTTCATATAGCTTTTTGTAGAACTCCAAGAAGAAATTGAATCTTCATGAACACGGTATTTTATCAATATGTCTTCAATGTATATAAATTTTTTATTGTCACGTACATAATCAGTCCAAAAAATCCAATCCTCAATTGCTGCAAATTCTTTATTTTCATTAAATCTTATATTCGTATTATTTTTAATCATTGATGTATTGATATTAATGGGATTGAAATACCAAATAAGTTGTTTATAAAGCTCTGTTTTGAACAAGTATTTTGAAAATATGGGATTGATATTTTTAACAATCTTGGAATCTTTATTAATAATAGAGAAGTTTGAACATATTGCATCTGCCTCATTGATAGTTTCTAGCTGCTTTTTAATTTTATTTTCTAGCCAAATATCGTCAGAGTCTAAAAAACAAATATACTGTCCTTTTGCATTTTCTAATCCAACATTCCTTGGTTTTGCTGGACCCCCATAATTCTTAGAAAGAAATAAAGGCTTGATTCTGCTATCCATATCAGCAAGTTCTGTTAATATCTTTCTTGTTAAATCCGTAGAGTGATCATCAACTACCAGCCACTCCCAATTTGAAAAAGATTGCTTAATCACTGAATTTGCAGTTTCTCTTATATATCTTTCAGAATTAAACGTTGGGGTAATTACGGAAACTAGAGGATGCATTTACATCCATCCATTTCTTTTCTTATTAGCTATATAGTCTTTTATGGAGTGGTTAGCTTTCCACCCAAGATCTATTATTTTTTCAGTATGAACATCTGCTGCCATTCTGTTCCCTCTTCGTTCATCGAGATACTCAATACTTCCACCGAAGAATTGAGCTATTTCCTTTACTGAAAAAGATTCGTTAGAGCCTATTCCATATCCATCGCCTTCACCCCTCTCTCCTATAAGAATAAGAGCAGAAACAATATCTTCAATATGAGTAAAATTTCTTCTTTGGTTTCCAGGCTTTACAACACCAAGTACTAGCCCTTCTTTCATTTTCTTTTCATATAGGCCTATTAAAGTTGCGTACTGTCCCTCTTTTATCTCTCTTCCACCGTAAACATTATAAAAATAAGTGATAGCATATTTTAATCCAAACCATTCACCAAAATTCTTCACAAGCTGGGAGTTTGATGATTTCATCCACGCATAAGGGCTTTGATCTTTTCCTAGTCCATTATCACCAAATTTTGTAGAGCTGCCTGAATAGATTAATTTTGAGCCTGAGTCTCTTGCAAACTGCAATACCTCTATAATTGCATTCATATTAAGTGACCAAGCTTTTTCAATATCTTCAAAACTTTGTTCCACTCGAGAATACTCACCTAAATGAAAAATTATATCTGGTTTGAATTTTACGTGCCTTCTTATATCTGAAGTAGCTCCATTTATATAATTAACATTTTCAACATGGTTTTCTTCGCTGCCAGTAAAATAATTGTCAAGAGATGACACTTCATTTTCTTTATTCTTTGAAAGCTCTTCACAAAGATGACTTCCTACAAATCCTGCTCCACCTGTAACTAAAATTTTCATTTAAATTATGTTTTTTTAACGTCATTAAAAAATGCCATTATATTTGATGAATCCGGGTTAATGAAAGCATTTTTTAAATTGTTTTTTGATTCAAAACTTATTATTGGTGGATTATCCACAAGCTTTTTAACTGTTGAAAATTTATCAGCAATGAAATAAAACTGCTCAAAATTTCTTTGGTCTTTCCGTGTAAATAGGGCTGGATTAACAAAAATATTATTGTCGATGTTTTTATTTACAGTTAGGTTTATAGATGGAGTCAGAAAAAAGAACGCATCCAGGTATACACCTGAAAGTCCTGAACTTATAAGGATTTTTGATTTTGCTAATAAGCTTGCTAACTTTTCATTGCTTGGTGCTTGACTGAGCAACTGTTTAATTAATTTCTTTTGCTCATATGTTTGTAATGGGTGGAATTTATACTCAAAATTAATATTTAAATCTTTTAATTTTTGAGCTGTCTCTATGAGCTTCATTAAGTTCATTTGATATTTTGCGAGCGGAAAAGCAATAACTACATTTTCTTTGGGTTCAGTTAATTCTATGTCATTGAAAAATGTGTCATATCTAAATGCTGGAGCTTGGTAACTTTTAATGTCATCTTTTGTTTTAAATAATTTAAAAACTTTATTAGGTACCACTCCATTAACTCTTTCATATCTGGTGATTGTGAGACAGTTTTTTTCTTTTGATTCTATATATCCAGCATGGCCTACTAGATTTAATTTTTTTTGTCTTCTTTTATTTGCCAAACACAATGCCCTATCATATGCATGATTTTCATTCCACAACAATATAGTAGATTGTTGAGAATAAGCATCATCGTCCAAGAATTTACGATATTTAAAATGAGCAAATAAATTTGTTCTAGAATATTTTTCTTCCTCTAAAATTCTTGTAAAGATTGGTCTCATATTAATGCCTAGAAAATTTGGAATATTTACATAGTTTTTCGAGGCATCTTCACAATCCTTGAAATACTTGCATATATCTCTGAATTTTAATTCAACATCATAAAAAATATAGTCAAAATTTGACCTAACTATTTTTTTGCGAAGCCTGATGACATCTCCAAACGAATTTATGTTCAAAGCATTAATCAAATAGCATATCTTATTTTGGCTAAAAGCGATTTTCTCTGATAAATTTGGATAGTAATGTGATCCAAGATCACTTCCTTTGCTACCATTCTCAAATATCTCTAAAAATAAATCATTTTTATATTTATTCAGTTCATTATTTTTTGGTAAAAAATTTTTGGCAATAGACCAAAAGATAAGAAAAAAATAAAATTTTAATTTAAGGGAGAATGTTATTTTTTGTTTTAATAATTCGGTGCTTTGAATGTGCTTTACGTCATGCCTCCCTAATAATTTAAGCTGATTAAGTACAAAGATTCTTTCTATGTATGGGAATAATTTTGATGTGAATGTATTTCTTTGAGTGAGGCTAGATATCAAAGATAAATCATTAAGGTTATTTAGGGAGTAAAGCTCGTTTATATAATTATTAAATAAATCAACTATTTTTTTTGAATTTTTTTCGGCTATATAACTGTAATCTTTATCAGTTTCCAATTAATCCTTGATTCCCATCTCTCGCATTAATTCAAATATACCCTGACCAAAATCAATATGACTTTTTGGCATTAATTTTGTGCCTGTTAAAGGGAAATTGTGATTATAGGGTGAATGTTTATAGTGATTGATATCATTTTTTTTCTCAAATTTTATAACTGGTTTCAGCTCCATCATCTCAAATATCATTTCTAATACCTCTTTTGATGTAACTTTTTGTGTACCTGTGATAGTTAATGCTTTATTTTTACATGACTCATCCAGCATAGAATCAATTGTAAGATTTGCTGCATCATAAATATGTATATATTCCCTAACTTCCTCTCCTGTGCCCCAATGAATAATTTTCTTATTCTTATAAATATCGTCAATGTATTTTTGAATACTATTCCAGCTCTGAGATCCTGGACCATATAACGAACCATATCGTAGAAATGTAAAATCAAAACCATACTTCTTTGAATATTCTTGTGTAATAATTTCCGATGCTCTTTTAGTTGCGCCATACACTCCACCAAGATTTCCGAAGACATACATGCTTGAGGAAAAAAGAAAGCGCTTTGGATTTGATCTAGAAACGAAATCCAAGATATTGATCTGACCTATAAGATTAACTTCAATGGTTTTTTTAAAATTAAGGTCTGCCTCATCTATATCTGCTATCGCTGCCAAATTTATCACATAGTCATATTTGCCAATATTTTCAAAATCGCTAGGATTAGAAATATTGCCCTTTAAAAAATTAACATCATCAATTTCTGGATTTTTTAAATCAAATACTGATACGTTGAAGCCCTTTTCAATTGATGCCAGTGCCAAACTTTTTCCAAGAAATCCAGAACCCCCAAAGATTAATATTTTTTTATTGTTCATTTAAAAATTTAATTAAATTATTACTACTTTCTAGCTCCATATTATATCTTATGCTCTTTGAGCTTGAAGCAATATGTGGTGTAGCAAATATATTCTGATTATTAAGAAGAGGGCCATTATAAGGCTCTTTTGAAAAAACATCCAAAGCTGCTGCATTTATAATTTTATCTTCAATAGCGCCAATAAGTATTTTGTCATCAACAATATCTCCTCTGCTTGTATTTATTAAGTAGGGCCGGTTGACAAGTTTGTTAACTACATCTCTGTTAAATATTTTATTGGTGTCTTTATTATGTGGCAAATGTAAGGAAATGACATCAGCATCATACATCTCATCTAGTCCACATATGTTTACCTCATCTTCCTCCCAGCCTCCTACTGTTTGTAAGTCGATGACATCATGAACATATATATTTTTTGCCCCACATGAAATTAGGAGGCTTTTAAGTGCTCTTGCTACCCTTCCTCCTCCCCATAAAAATATTTTCGCATCTTCAATAGATAGACTCACTTCCCTTTCCCATTTCTTTTCTTTCAATCTTTGGTTTGATTTAAATACATCTCTTAAAAAAAATATCATCATTCCTAAACAAAATTCTGCTACCCCATAAGAGGGAGCATCAGGAGTATTCAAGATTCTAATTTTTTTTGCTTTGGCAAAATTCTGGTCAATATTATCTATTCCAACCCCAACTCTTGATATAACTTTTAAATTATCAAGCTGGTTTAACAAGCTTTTATCATATCTCTCGGTACCCGCGATCACATAATCAGCATGCTCTAAGAAACTATATAATTGCTCGTACTCAATTTTTTTACTGAATGGGTTCGTATCCACCTCAAGACCTGCATCTTTTAAAAGGTTTATATTATCCTTATGGAATGGAGTTGTTGTTATGCAAACTTTCATTATTATGTTGAGAAATCATACCCACTATCATAAAAAAAAGCCAATAACTATCTTTCATTGAGGTAATCATTAATGAGAGCAAGCTTAAAACAATGATTATAGATAATGCCAAGGATAAAAAATCCCCTCTATTTATTAAATTTTTTATATTTATGTATAAGAATGTCACTAATATGGCCCAGCTAATAATTCCAAACTCAAATAAATATGTGATGAGCAAGCCTAGATCACCAAATAAAAGAAAAGAATAAATTTTCTCATAACTCCAAAAACCCTCGCCCAAACCAATTAATATAGAATGAGGATAAACCAAAATTAATTCAGGTATAGAAGATAGTGCTGCGATTCTTTTTGAGCCACTGTCCTGAATAGATATACCTCCTAGACCTGAAACATCTGCATAATTTAATAAAGTAGAAAGATTGGTAATTATAAATATTACTTGCTCACTGTAATAAATTATTAGACAAAAGATAATTAGAATAATTAGAAAAATTGGATTTGATCTTATACCTACGCGATTGCTTTTCCTTAAGAAAATATCCCAAAAGGAAAATAATATTAATAATAATGATGAAAATAATAAGGGTCCTCTGCTTTGAGAGAGTGCAATTGAAGTAATTGAGATAATTATGGATAAATATACCAAAAACTTTAATTGCCTAGAAAAGTCTTTGTGGAACAAAAAATAAAAAGTACAGCCAATGTAAAATATTATTGACTGATGAATAGCAAAACTATTCATTACAACTGCATATCCAATAAAATTATCAAAATAGTTTATGCCAAGATCTCTCGTCATTGAGGCAAGCCTATCTGAAAGCTCAGGATCATAAGCCCTTAAAGATGATAGATCGAAAATTAAAAAATAGTCATTTATAAAGTACAAAATAAGTGCGACTGAATTAACTACCATTAACTTGGCAACTAACTTTGGAACTAAATCCTTATTTGAGTAAGTCATTAGAAATTTTCCAATAAAAAAACCAGAGAATGATATAAAAAAGAAAAAGATATACCTCTGTAAAGAAAATATTGAATCTTCTCTAAAAATAATAAAGGTCAGGGGTAATATTACCGACGCCACTAAAGATAGTTCACCTACGCTATATGATCTTAAAAATGGTATACATAAAATAAATAAGAAAACGATTAATATTTCTGAAATATCTACTACTGAACCAATTAAATTGACTCCAATACCCCTTGGAGCAAATAGTGATACCAAAATCAAGAAAAAAATTAATGGAAGATAATTTTTACTTTTGTCTACGTAATATTCTTTCAACTTTTTCGATGTCCTCTGGCACATCAACGCTTTGCATCTCTATTGGAGACTCAATCATCTTTACCTTCATTCCATTCTCTAATAATCTAAGCATATCGACCGATTCTATATCCTCTAGAATGCCCTCATCAATAATCATGAATTTTTCTATTGCCCATTTGTGGAAAGGCATAACACAAATTTCTAGTTTACAGTCGAATAATTTATCTCCAAACCACTTTGCTGGCAAAGGGTTTCTTGAAAAATAGAGAGCATACCCATTTAAATCTGTAACAACCTTAACTTCATTTAAATCGCCCTCTGCTTCTTCATAAGTTGTATTCTTATACATGTTTAAGCAGGCTGCATTTTCGTCTTTTTCTAACTCTGTTATGCAAAGATCAAGAGTTTTTCCGTCAATAAGCGGTTCATCGCCTTGTAGGTTAACTATTATTTCTGCATCAGGCATAAGCCTCTTATATGCTTCATACACTCTTTCTGTGCCTCGTTTGCATTCAGAAATAGTCAAAAAATATTTCATATTTTTAGAATCACAAAATTCAGCAATCTCATTATTTGGCGTGGCAATTACAACTTCATCAGTCAATTGAGATTCTTTTGCACCCAGATAGACTCTCTCAATCATTGCCACCCCAGCAATTTTTTCAAGGGGTTTAGTTGGAAACCTATACGAACCCATGCGAGCAGGTATAACCGTAATTACTTTTTTATTATTTATCATATGCAGAAATCATTTCACTAATACCTGTTGGTAAATCTTTAAATTTATAGTTAGGAAAAATTTTTTTTAACTTGTTTATGTTAGCGTAAATTCCGTAGATATCTCCCGGAGTCTGTGAGGGATGATCAATCTTAAGATTATTTATATTCATTCTTTCAGCAATTATATCTATTAGTGCCTTTACAGTAGTTCTCTTTCCAGTTCCAATATTAAGGACTTTACAAGGAAATGTTTTAAGCGAGAGGAGTTTAGTTACAAGATCTACGACATCATCAATGTAAATAAAGTCTCTAAATCTATTTAAGTCGCCATGCACATTTAATTCATTTTTTTTCATTAATTGGGCGATAAAAATACTTACCATTCCCTGTCTTAGATTTTCAAGGTTTTGTCCTGGACCATAAACATTAAACAACCTTAAAGAAATTACCTCAATCCCATAAATATCAGAATAAATATTTAAATACTTTTCACTTGCAAGCTTTCCTACGCCATAAAATGACTTTGGAGCTGGGTTAATATCTTCATGCGCATCCATGGCATCTCCATACACCGACATGGTACTTGCATACATAAACTTTTTAATTCCCGTTTCAGCAGCTTTATTTAGCAGCAATATTGTTGATAGTGTATTTGTATTCAGGTCATATGCAGGATTATCAAAGCTTATTTCTCCAGAGCTTTGTCCTGCAAAATGTAAGATTTCATCGATATCATTTTCTTGAAAAATCTTGTTTACCAACTCAATATTGAAACAATCTCCTTGATAGTTTTTTACTTCATTGCCTATATTTGACAAATATCCTGTACTCAAATTATCAATACTTATGATATTTGAAGCATAACTTTCTAAAAGAAGTTTTTTTGCAATTGCTGAAGCTATAAACCCACCGCAACCAGTTAAAAGAATTGTTTTATTTTTCACGTAATATTTCCTCGACTTTTATTAAGTCATTAGGTGTATCAACACTTACAATTTTTCCAAACACTTCTACCATTTTTATGCCCACATTATTTTCTAAAAACCTGTTCATATCAATGGATTCTATTATTTCTAATCTCGATGGTGAGAAGCTCTCAAACTCTATTAACTTCTCTCTAGAAAAACCAATAGCACATACCTGCTTATAAAAAACCAGTTCAATGCTATCTTTGGTTTCAGGAACTTTTGCTCTTGAAAAATAAATCGCATCATTTGATTGGCTTACTACAACTTTAACTTCATCTAAACTACATGCTTCTTTGAGATCAGCTGCAGTCATTAAATTGACAACTTCATTTTTTTCTAGTGATTTGCAGCATGTTTTAAGCATTTCTGGAGTTATGAGTGGCTCATCACCTTGCAACATTACAATTTTGCTAAAACTCATATTATTATTTTGTTCTATTTTTAGCAGTGCCTCTAATGTTCTGCTAGTACAACGCTCATGTCGCTCTGAAGTCATTACTACATTTAAATTGTTTTCAATACAAAAAGATTGGATAACCTCATCACATGTTGCTATAAATGTTGAATCAAACGCTTTAGACTCTATAGAATTTCTGTAGCAATATGAGATCATCTCTGTTCCTAAGATTTTTTTCAGTGGCTTGCCTGGAAACCTACTTGAACCCATTCTAGCTGGAATGATACAAATTGATTTCATCGATTAATCTTCGATAATGAAGCAATTAAATGTCTCACATCTAAACTAAAGATGATAAAGTTATACCCTTGAGATTTGAGTTCGTTAAATCTTACAAGATCTGGTTCTATTAGATGAAAGCCTTGGTATTTTTTATGTTTTTCATTTTTATCACTTATTATTGCTATTGCCTCAAGGAACTCTTTGTTCTCAAAATCTCCTGGATAGCCCATAGAGGCTGTGAAATCATACGGCCCAATCATATAACCATCAATAAACTTATTACTTAAAATTTTATCAACAGATGACATGACTTTTATGTTCTCAAATTGAACAATCAGTTCTATTTCTTTTTGTCTCACTTTTGTGATGTATCTGTCAAAATCCTTTCCATATTTATTTGCTCTGGCTAGGCCAACACCCCTTTCACCCTCAGGTGGATAAAGAGATGCTTTTACTATATTTTCTACATCTTTATATTCATTTACCATTGGAATAATTATTCCATCTGCACCGGAATCTAATACTCGTTTAATTTCAGTGAGATCGTTATTAGATATTCTTACTATTGCTTCTTTACCTTTATTTTGGATGACTCTAATTAAGTTTTGACATTGTTCAAGAGAAATAATTGAATGTTCAAGATCAATTACAATAAAATCATAATTTTGGTCACAAAAAATCTCAACAATGATTTCTGAAGGTATGGTAACCCATCCTCCGATTCTTGTTTTTTTACTTTTCATCTTTAAGCACTTTGTATATATCTTTTAAAAGAATGTAAAAAATTATTGCGAAGACAAAAGCAAAATTCAAAAGCAGTAAGAATAAAAATCTTGATCCAGGATATGATCTTTTTATTGGCATATCTGGCAAACCAACAATCTCAAAAATATAAGAGTTTGGCATCGCACTCGCCAGAGTATTTTTCTTAACTTCCTCATCTAGCAAATTTGAAAAAGAATCAATTAAATTCTGATTAGTGCTTTGTCCTAATTGCTCAAGAACATAATCTATCTTCATTTTTGACGTACTTATAGCAAGTTGAGATAGGTCATTGTTAAGATCTAGAATTATATTTTTAAGCGTGTCTTGAGAAAATTTTCTGTCATAACTTTGAAATGAAAATGTAAATATTGAATCTAAATCTTTTACTGGAGCAAATATAATTTTTCTTTTTAACAAGTCAAAGAGATTTTCATAATCTTCTTCATTGAGTATTTTTTTATCAGGATAAAAATGTGCTCCTAGATTATATTTATCAATTGTTTTATAAATAAAATCTTTTGTATTTAAGTATTGAGATGCTAGTGCTGCACTATCAGACAGTGTTGCGTCTTGTAAAAAAGAGCTAACTCCAAAAGAATTACTGCTTTGCTTTTGTGTAAAATTGTTAATCTGTAAATAACTTGTTGATTTGAACTCGTTCCTAATATTTAGCAGAGCAATTGAGCAAAAAACATTAAATGCCAATAAAAGTATGAGAATAGTTTTTTTCTTATCTAGGAAAAAATTGATTATTTGATGGATATTCATGTATTACGCTAGTTTATAAGAAATAAAGTTATTTTTGCTAAGTTATATTTGAAAAAGCTCACTATTGGAACGCCTTCATCATGATTAGACAAAAAAGTGAGCAATTGCTCAATCTTTTCATTGCCTTTAAGAATAAAAAAAATATTTTGAGATTGTTCAAGGAAGCTAGGCGTGAGTGAAAACCTGTTTTCTCCTGTAATTTGATTTGTACAGTAAATAAACATGCCTTTGTTGCAAGTATAGTTAATATCCATATGTGGGAAAATTGAGGCATAATGTCCATCCAACCCCATTCCTAAAATACATAAGTCTGCTCCCTCATATTTAATGTAACTTTCTTGCAATTGTGTTTTATTTATATCAGTTATGTCATCTACGTTCGGGAAGTTGATGTATTCAAGTTTTGGAATGTATTTCATTATATTTTCTTGATTCTTGCTTTCTTTTTTTGCAGTTATTCTTTCATCTGAAATCACACACTTTGAAGCTATACTTTTAAAATAGTTTGCATATAAAGGGATAGGCGTTTCTCCGCCCGCCAAAATAATATTTTTAGGGTTAATTGAATTTATTTTTTCAAAAATAAATTTGAAAGGATCCTCTGAATAAACGTCACTTAGAGCATATACCTTCATTCTTCAAAATTTGTAAAAACATGATCACATAGTTGATCTGAAATGTGCTCATTAAACTTATTTCTTATAAGCATAAATTCAATATTATTATTTTGTGCAGCAAATAAATCTTCAGATGAGTCCCCTATCATTATTGCCTTGCTTTTTTTTGTTGTTTTTAACATATGATTTTTAATGACTTTAGTTTTTTTTTGGGGAGCCCCGAAGATTTGAGAAAAATTTTGGTCAATTTTCAATTCTTTTAATATCACTACTATTTCGTCTTCAGGCGTGCCTGTAACAATAATATTATTTTTATCATTCAAAACATTAATAGCCATTTTTGCACCCTCAACCCAATCTGAACATACTACAGACCTAATTAAATTCTTAGAAAACATAGAAAGGTATTCTTTAATTTTTTTTTGGCTAGAGGTTTTATTGCTCATCTTGAGGTAAAGAGGTATTTTTTCAAATCTAGAAACTCCCTGATTTTCAATATGATGCTGAATAATATTCTCAAGATTATTAGAGTCCGAAAAAACATCTGCAAGTGCATCTATTTTAATTTGGTTGGATTTTTTTATTACACCATCAAAATCCCAAAAGATGACATCAAATTGTTTTAAAACTGAAATTGCACTCATTTTACGAAATATGATTTATACCATTCATGAAATTCGTATAAACCTTGATTTAAGTCCACTTTTGGATCATATCCAAGTAGTTTTCTTGATTTTGATAAATCAGCATGTGTATGTTTTACTTCTCCACTACTATCTAAGTTTATGATCTTCGCTTTACTTCCTGATAAATTTTCTAGCTTATTTAGCAATTCAATTGTTTGAATGGGCGTGTCATTGCCCAAATTGAAAATCTCAAAAATATTATCATTAGATCGCATAAATTCAATAGTCCGCATTATTCCATCGATGATATCAGTAATGTATGTCATATCACGAAACATTAAGCCATTATTAAATAAATTAATATCTTCATTCTTGTAAAGACTTTCCAAGAAAGAGAAATATGCCATGTCTGGTCTACCAAAGGGTCCGTAAACTGTAAAAAACCTAAGTCCAACAATATTCATATTCCTTTCTAATGAAAAAATTTTTGCAGTATTTTCATTATGCAATTTTGTCAGAGCATAATATGATTTTGGATCAAGAGAATCTGTTTCTGAAAAGACTGGGTTTGTATTGCCCCCATATACTGAGCTTGATGAAGCAAATATTAAATTTTTAATTTCAAAATTACTAATGAAGTTTAGTATGTTACTGAACCCTAAAATGTTAGACAAATCATATCTATAATACTCTGTTAGCGGAAGCCTCACTCCTGGTTGTGCAGCTAAGTGTATAAATACATCAACTTCTCTTTTTAGCTCAAGTTGAAGAGTTTTTTTTAAGTCATGCTTAAAAAAATTGAAAGATTCAAATTGATTTAAAATCGTTAATCTATCGTTTTTTAGTTTAGTGGAGTAATAATCGCTTATGTTATCAATTCCAATAACCTCATGTCCTTGATTTAGAAGTGAATTGCAACAATGAAAACCTATAAACCCACTACATCCTGTAACAATTAACCTCATTCTTTTATACCTTCATTATATGCATCTAAAAAATCGTTTAGCAGGTTTCGTGAATATGATACAAAAAAATAAGTAAAAATTAGCGATAGCAGAACAGAAAAATATTTTTCAATAGTCAATACATCACTACCCTCATTATTAAATAGAAGGATTGATATCACAAAATAAATTAATATTGGTATTAAAAAAGCTGCTATATTTTTGATAACTAATCTAAAAATTTTTTTATAAATTTCTGATGCAAAATATGACATTAGAATAATAACCAGAATAGTAGAGACAAGTTTAGCTATAAATATTGCATAAAGCCCAAATTTTTCGTAACTGAAAAAAAGGATTATCAAGAACACAATTGGTTGAAAAAAATTTATCTTTGTCAAGGCTTCAACCTTTAAGAATGTTCTGAGTAAACTTATTATTGGATTACTAAGAAAAACAAAAAAATAGCAAATTACCGCAATATCAAAAAAATTTACACTTAGCGAGTAATTTGAACCATATAAATAATAAATTAAATCTGGTCCAAGGAGAAATGCAACTCCAAAGAGCGGAGATATAAACATCAATAAATTCATAGAGGAACTAAAAAGCCGCTTAACGGAAGCTGTTTTTTTAGTTCCGTAATAATGATTCATTCTTGGAAAAAGTGGAACGAATAAAATACTTATAAACCTTTTCAATGGTGTAGATAAAAAATAAACGGCAGAAATTAAGAAAATATTTTCAAGATTTAGCAATTCAGCTATTATAACGTCGCTCTCAAAACAAGTGATTGCAACCAAAGAACCTACAACAGTCGTATAGGCTAAAGATTTTTGCTTAAAATAAATATCTGGTTGAAACTTTATGTATTTACGAAAAAATACATGTAGACCTTTCCAGCCTATGACTTTTATAAACAGATATAAATTTACAAAAAAATCAACAAAAAGAAAAAATAGGAAATACTTTATGACCGCATAATCTAAATAAATAAAAAATAAATAAATCGCTAGTATCTTTAAAATCGACGCGAAAGCAATCGCTTTATGTTGGATATATGTCTGAACTGTAGCAGTAAAATGGATGTCTCCTATTTTCTTGAATGCTACAGAGAATGAAAATACTGCTGACAGATAACATAAATATTTAAAGACTTCCAAAGCTTCATTACTTAAATCACGAATTAAATAATTATTGTTTGCCATGATAATGAAAATACTTGCAAACAAAATCCCTAAAATCATGAATATAAAAAAAATGAACCCTAGAATCTCGAGCTGTTTTTTAGATTTATCTTTTATATTTTCTGAGTAAAATTTAACTGAAGCTGAAGTAAAACCAAGATCGAAATAACCTATAAGAAAATATATTGAAAAGACTAAAGAGAAGATACCAAAAATTTCTAGATTTGTTGATAATAGGCTTGAAGCAAATAAAATCGATCCAAAATTCAGTATATTTGAAACGAAGTTCCAACTATATGTATCCTTGAGTCTATTTAAAAAAAGATTGTTTAACTTATCCATATCCTAACAACGCTTACCTAATAGTATCTTTTATCTTAGTGTCATAATCATCTGAGAAATTCTCAAGTATATTTCTATAATTTCCAACACTATAAGTCCCCAAATTTTTCTTAAGTTCGAGGATTTTTTTAATAAGGATTTTTTTATTATCAATAAAGAAAAAATTTTTTTCTTCGAAATGTTTAAAGAAGGTGCTTAGGTTTGGTCTATTAATTGGGTTATAAATTATTTGGTAAGGAATCTTGTGGATAGTTGAAATATTCATTGTAGTGTCAAATGTAATGTTAATTAAAACTTTCTTGAAAGGTATTTCTTCACTTTCAGAAATAAAAGAAATGTGTTTATAGCTTTTTAATGATTCTTTATACATGTTTAAATTTAAGTAATCAGAGGGATGCAATTTAATTAATAGCTTTAAATCACTCTCCTCGGAAGTTTTAGCAATATCATTCAGGAAGCCCAACATTTCAAATGGTGTTTTCTGTATTACGGGAAGAGACCTTTTGAAGTTTGAGGATGTAAGGGATGTAAGTATTAAATCTCTTCCAATTATGTTTTTAATCGGATGCAATTTTTTTTGGCTCAAACATCCAACAACTATGCCATTTGGATCCCTGGCATTTTCACTTTGAGCTTTGGACCAAAAAAGCTTTTTTATTGTTTTAGTCTGCGGAATTGTGTACTTATAAAGATCATAAATTTTTTGATCGATTATCCCCGAACCGTCATAGTAGAAAAATACCTTCGCAAAATTTCCAAGAAGAATATTCTTTACTACCTCAACTGGGGTGGTATTTTGGCTTGTAAAATATTTATAGTCATTCTTGAAATCTCTAAGAACTAGGTCTTTTATTTTAAAAAATGCAGGAAAATATGAAGAAATAAATCCTTCAATTTCTTTCTTATAGATCTGGAAATTTAGGCCGTTGAATTTTTGAACATTTAAAGAAACATACCTTTCTTTTATTGGTTTGATATTAAAGCTTTTTCTTAAAAATCTATAATTGTTAAGAGAGGAAATTAAATTTTCAAATTTATTTGGGGATTGATTAAAGATATTTTTAGAATAAAAAAAAATAATATTGCTCATTAAAATCTTTATGCCACGAAATATATTTTTTCTTTTTGGTTTGTCATGAGAAGCACTATTCTTTAAGATCAGTTTGAATTTAAAATTATTAGCTAAAAAGAAATCGCAAAGTCTCATTCCATCTTTACAATCTGCAAGAAAATAAATATTTTGCTTTTTACTAAATCTTTTTAAAAATTTTTGAATTATCAAAGTATTTAAAAAATGTGGCCCAAATCTCTGAAATATTTCATAACTAAAAATTTCCTCTTCTTTTCCCCTTAATTCCTCTATATTCAAATCTATGAATTTTAATTTCTTCATGATTTCTTGATGAAATTTATAGACAAAAAGATGGTCTGAATTATCACAAAAAGTACTTGATTTTGTAATTTTTACTTCCTTCTTTTTATTAAAAATTGGTGAAAAAGTTAAAACTTCATTTATGGACGCATATTTATCCAAACATTCATTTACACTTTGAGTATTTGTAGAGTAATTAATTAATATCATTTAAATCAATTGATCCCCAAACAGATTTACTGGTTAATTTAGTAAATGCAAAAGCAGATGCTGAGTAAACAGCTGCTATATTGATTTCTTTGAAAGCTTTTTTAAAACAATTGTGATCTTTAACTCCACCACCTAAAATAATTGGCATCTCTAAATCGATTTCTTTAGATGCTTTAACTAGATTATCAGAGATTCCCTGCTGAGAGCCGTCATTATTTTTGTCTGTGATCATAATCTCGCCTATTGGCCATTTTTTAACCTTCTCTTTAAGCTTATCTAATTCAATAATAAAATTATTAAATTCAGCAAAAGGAGCATCCTCTTTAAAAATGATTGGTACATGAAAAACAATGCTTTGAATACCAAAGTTCCTTGATATTTTTTCAACTAAATCAATGTTTTCGAACAGTGTTGATGAGAAAATTAATTTATCTGCACCTTTATAAATTAACTCTTTTGCTACTGAAAAATCGACAATGCCACCTCCAATGCTTATTGGTATCCCGGCTTTAGAAAGCACTTTGGTTATCAACTCAGGCTGAGGACCACTATTATCAACATTTAATAATACTAGCTCATCTACCCCCCTCATTTGAAAAATATAAGCCTGTTGTATTGGAGGGCCTATTGGTCTTATATGGCTAAAACTTTGGCCTCTAACCATTGACCTCTGAGTATATGTTATGGCACCAATGATTCTCTTAAGCATCTGACAAATAATTTATAGCCTTCTGAAAAAATTCTTCTCCTTGCTGGTGACTTTTTTCAGGATGAAATTGTATACCGCATATATTTTTATCAAACAAAGCTGCAAGAATATTAGTATTAGTTTTACTAAAAAATTTTTTTTCGGCATCAACGTTTTCAGAGCCTACTCCGAAAGAATGAGCAAAATAATATTTTCCAATTGTGTTAAGCTGTGAGTCCATTACATAATCCCATCCCATTCTTGGCGTCATATTAGAATTCAGTGTATTTACTTTAACTACGTTATTTTTAACTCTTGATAAACATATTGCTTCATGATCCTCTTCACTTTTTTCAAATAAAATCTGAAAACCCACACAAATTCCAATAACTTTACTATCTGCTTTTTTTAAATAATCAAAAAGATTTCTAGATATTAATCCTTTTGACATCTCGGATATATTCCCAACTCCTGGCAATACAGAAATCTCATTTTTTATGATTTCATCAACAGATCTAGCGATGTTTGGCTTATAACCACACCTGTTAATTAAGTGCTTAACAGCCTCTAAACTGCCTACGCCTGAATCTATCAAGTTTAATATCATGGGTCATATTTTCTAATTAAATTCCCATAATCATCTTTCATAAGGCTTCCATCACTTTCAGTTTTGAAAATTGAGTAATTTGTAAATTGATCACAATACTTCTCAAAATCCTTAACATTAAGCCCAATTTCATGCAGGACTGATTTTAAGTCTCTACCTAAGAATGTATTTGGATATTTCCCTTCAAGCTCTTTAACTGCTTTTGCAGCAATTTCTCTTGTTACTCTTCCTCTTCGAATATCTATGGACGCTTGTGCAGTAGCACGACCATAACCAAACTTTAAATACATAAAATATTCATGAAGTCCAGCCTGATAATTATCAAGATTTTCATAATCTACATAATGTCCTTCGACAACTTTCCCGAAAGATTCAAAACCATAGGATTGTGCAATTAGCTTGTTATTGTAACCCTCCCATGGGAAATAATACCCAAGAAAAAGCCCTGTTACACCTACACGCTTAAGCTCTAAATCGTTTGGATAGCGAAACATTGAAAGATCTTTTTCTCTAAGCCCATCATAACCAACTAGATCATCAACCCTTAATCCAATCAACCCTCCAAATTCTTCCAGCCAATTTCTGTCGAGTATATTATTTTCTTGATTAGTTGCTGGCCCACCATATTCATTCTGTGGATTTTCTCCCCAGATTATTAAAGGAATATTAAAATTTACTGCAGCTGTCACTGGCACAGTAAAGATAGAAACATGCTCTGGCCATGATATGTCACCAACAATTTCAAGCCCAGCTTTGTTTAGTTTTGACCTCACCTCTTTGGAAGTTGATATGGTTATAACATCAAAACCATTGTTTTTTAAGTTATTGAGATTTCTTTGTCCAATTTCAGTGAATGAGCACGTCTCAGCACATACACAAAGAGGTTTAAGCCCAAGATTTCTTACCTTAATTGCTTGATATGTTGAGTCTTTTCCTCCAGATACAGGTACAACACAGTCATAATAGTCTTTAGTCTTATATTTTTTTACGATTTGTAAAAATTCTTTTTCCCTTTCTGTCCAATTTATATCTAATCTATCTTCATGTGCAATGCACGCTGCACAAATACCTTCTTCATTAAACCAAAGATCTTGTTTAGTATCAGGATACAAACAATTTTTACAAAACTTCATAATTACCAAAACTATTCTAAGTTATTAATATTTTTTATGCTCTCTTAAAATATCTATTTTTCCCAATTAAATTTCTTATATGGTGCCCAGAGCCGGACTTGAACCGGCACGAAGTTTCCTTCGAGGGATTTTAAGTCCCTTGTGTCTACCAATTTCACCACCTGGGCTGAATACCAATTAAATTATAACTTACGTAAATTTAATATGGAGGCTGAGAACGGAATCGAACCGATGTTTACGGAGTTGCAGTCCGCTGCATGACCACTCTGCCACTCAGCCAGATTTCAAATATTCTACATAATTATTTTGCTAATTTCTCAGCTGATGCCCAATCCTCTTTATTGTCAATGTCAATTGCATTTAGCCTTGAGATTTCAATTGCAAGTGTAGATTTTGAAAAAAGCTCCATCTCTCGACTAAAAAATGTTTTTTTAAAAACATAGAAGTTTGCAGCATCATGATATGTTGGTTCAATATCTTGCGTTCGTGTATTTTTGAAATTTTTATTAAAAATAATCTCACCTGAGATTAATTTAAATGATCGTTCAACTGGATGGCAGAATTTTGCGATAGATAAAGCAACGTGATGTTCTTCTGAATTAGAAAGCTCTTCTAAAGCAAATAATAATTTTTCTGTATCTAGTTTTGGGGTTGTTGGGTAAACCATAACCAAGAAATCAAATTGGTAATTTATGTCTCTGGCAAAAGATTCAATAACTTCAATTGAGGTTACATGGTCACCACATAGTGTTTTATCTCTTTTGTGTACATTACATGATAAGGACTTTGCTATATTCTCTGCATCGTTGCAATCAGTTGATATATATATATCCGAGATTATCTGTAATTTCTTGAGGGCACGTATTGGCCACTCAATCATTGGCTTTCCCAAGAAGTGCTTTATATTTTTTTTTGGTATTCTTTTGCTGCCTTTTCTTGACGGAATAATTGCTAGCACTTTCATTGAAAATTGTTTAATAAATTAACTATGTTTTTTTGGTTTTCAATACTTAGACTTGAATATATTGGTATGCTGATTGCTGTTCTTCCATATTCTTCAGCATTTGGAAAGTCACCCTTTCTAAAACCTAAGTTTTGATAATAAGGCTGCATATGAATAGGGAAATAATGCACATTCGTAGCTATCTGGTTTTCCTTAAGGTACTCATAAAGATCATTTCTATTATTGATTTTTATAACATATAAGTGAAAGGAGGAGTCTTTAAATTTTGCTAAATCAGGCTTTGTAATTTTATATGAATTAATATTTTTGTCGTAAAAGTTCGCTATTTTTCTTCTGAGTTCAATAAATTTATCTACTTGCTTCAATTGTGACAAACCAAGGCTTGCTTGAATATCTGTCATCCGATAATTAAACCCTAATGCAAACTGCTCATAGTACCAATATGGCATATAGTCCTCACTAGGTTTGGTAACTCCTCTTTTTATACCATGTGATCTAAGTGCCTTGATTTTGCTGTCTATTTTTTTTTTATTCGTTGTTATAGCACCTCCTTCTCCTGTAGTGATTATTTTTACTGGATGAAAGCTAAAAACGCATGCATCAGAAAATTCGCATGATCCAATTTTATTGTTCAGGTAGTCTCCTCCTATGCAGTGAGAAGCATCTTCTAGAATCTTGAAATTGTACTCTTTGGAAAGCTTATGAATCTCTTTCATCTCGCAGCTTAAACCAGTAAGGTGAACAGGAATTAAAAGTTTAGGCAATTTTTTTAACTTTTTTGCTAATTGAAGTTTTAATTTTAGTTTCTCTAAACAGATATTATTTGTATTTAAATCTATATCAATGAAATCTATTCTTGCTCCACAATACAATGCAGCATTCGCTGAGGCTACAAATGAATTTGTTGAAGTCCATACAATATCATCTTTTCCCACCCCCAAAGCTAAGCACCCAAGATGAAGACCTGCTGTTGCTGAACTTACGGCCGAAGCATAGTTTACGCCTGTATATCTTGAAATTGCAGTTTCAAATTCTGGAACCTTTGGTCCTTGAGTTAAGAAATCTGATCTAAGGGTCTCTATAACCTTAGCGATATCTTCATCGCTTACACATTGCTTGCCATAATTGATCATTAAATTCTACACAAAGCCCTTATTTACTAAATAAGCATTTAGATCAGATTCTGTCATCCATTCAGCATTTGTATCACTAGAATATATAAAATCTGACGGTACTTTCTTTCCTTTAGCAATTCTAGCTTTATCCATGTGCCAATCATTTATCGTTGGAAGTATTTTAAAATAATCCTTGTATTCATAAGTAGTCATTGAATCTTCTAAACTTATCATTTGTTCGTGCATCTTTTCACCTAACCTTATTCCTACTTCATCATAAACATCTGATTGAAAGATCGTTTTTGCAATATCAATAATTTTCATTGACGGTATTTTTTTTACGAAAATTTCACCACCAATACTATTTTCAAAAGCTTCTTTCACAAGATCAATACCCTGTTCCAGACTTATCATAAACCGTGTCATTTCTTTGTGTGTTATTTTTGGCATCTCTCCTTTTTGCTTGAGATCTATAAAATGAGGTATAACTGAACCTCTTGAACACATAACATTTCCGTACCTCACAACAGAAAAGCTCTTATCATCAATCCCAGCGTAGTTATTTGCTGCTACAAATAGCTTATCAGAAGTGAGCTTAGTTGCTCCATAAAGGTTAATTGGTGAAGATGCTTTGTCTGTAGAGAGTGCAACAACTTTTTTTACTGATGGTTCATCCAATACTACATCTATCAGATTCATAGCTCCAAAAATATTTGTTTTGACACATTCAAAAGGGTCATATTCTGCAGTGGGCACTATTTTTGTTGCAGCAGCATGGCATACCAAGTCGACATTTTTAATTGCTCTCTTTAATCTATCTTTATCTCTTACATCTCCAATAAAGAATCTAAAACAATCATCAGTGAATTTCTTTGCCATTTCCCATTGTTTCATTTCATCTCTTGAAAAAATAATAATTTTTTTTGGTTTATATTGCTTTACGAGAAATTCACAAAAAGCACTCCCAAATGATCCTGTGCCTCCTGTAATTAGAATTGTTTTGTTATCAAACATCTAAATCCTCCATTTTAACTGGTGTATTCTCTTCAACATCTCTTTTTAGCTTTATACCAATTATTTCTCTAAAATTTTTGGGGGCTAAACCATAGCCAGGCCTTACACTTCTTATCATACTTTCATCAATAATTGAGCCTTTTGATGCTTTTTTTACAAAATAAAGCGATCTCCTAAATTTTACATTTGGTAATTCGCTTTCCTTTCTATCGTAATTGACAGATCCTTTAGACTTCCATGCTTTTGAACATGAGTCTACCAGATCTTTTAAATCTTTTGGTTCCATTGAGAAACTATCATCTGGTCCTCCAGATGACCTATCAAGAGTGAAATGCTTTTCAATAATTGAAGCTCCTAAGAATATACTGCCAATTGCTGTGACGTTTGAAAGTGTATGATCACTTAGACCGATGGGGCAATCAAATTTTTCCAACATATCTGATATTGTTTTAATACTGTAGTCCTCTTCTGGCGCTGGATAACCGCTAACGCAGTGCAAAAGAGCTACATCACCAGAACCATATTTTAATGCAACTTCGTATGCCTCACCAATTTCTTTAAAATTGGCCATACCAGTGGATATTATCAGAGGTTTTTTTGTTTCAGCTGCATAGCGTATAAGTTCATGGTCCACTATCTCAAAAGATGCAATTTTATATGCTGGAGTACCACATTGCTCTAATAAATCTACTGCTGAACTATCAAATGGTGAACTAAATATTGTAAAGTTAAGCTCTCTTGCATACCTAAATAACTCTTGGTGCCACTCCCACGGAGTATATGCTTCACCATACAGCTCAAATAAGCTCTTTCCTTTCCAAAGACCATCTGTAATCATGAAATCTTTCTTTGTTGAATTTAGTGTAATTGTCTCAGGTTTATAGGTTTGTATTTTTACAGCATCAGCACCATTTGACTTTGCAAGACTCATTAATTTTTTGCAAGCATCAAGGGAACCATTATGATTAGCTGAGATTTCGGCAATTACAAATGGCTTGCCTTCTTTTTGAATATTAAAGCCTCCAATATTCATTTTTTTGATAGAAGACCGAGTAATTTTGATATCTCTGTATCATCGGAATTAATTTTGCCCATAATCTCTCCAGCATCATTTGGTGATGTTTTAAAGGCTAGTCTCAACAAATTCATCCAGTTTATATTATTTCTATTCCTGACCATTTCAATTGCATCAATAATTGTTTGTTTATTTGATAGTTTAATTAATTTTTTATTATTCTCTTCAACTCCGAAACCACTTGACTTAAATGCCCTGAGGCTTGATTCATTATCTGCTTTGACAGTTGCCAAGAATACAAGTGGTTGTATTTTTGAGATTTCCTTTATTCCTTGTTGAAGCATTCTTTGGGCATATCTTTTACCTCGAAATTCTTTTGAAATTGCAATTGAAACATTAGCAGTTGTATTGCTTTTATCCTGGTCAAACCTAACGAAGCCAACCTTTTTTTTAAAGTCATTTTCAAAAATAAAAATCTTGGTACCGTGATCTTGCAACTTTTTTTCATACCAAGCAGTATGTTCAGATTTAGAAACAGCTTTATTTATTAATGAATTTTTTAATGCGTCAGCATCGTTCTTTAGGTCCAATAAAAATTTTGAATCGTTTTTATTTGCTTTCCTTATTATTAATGACATGGATATATTTTATGACAAAAATGAACTTATCAATGATTAATATGTAATTTTTGATGCTTTCCGAAAGAAATTATAGCTCCCAGCTGATAATAAAATTTTTAAAGCCTATGTTTGGAATAACTATCTCTTTTTTTATTCTCTTTTCAGATATATAAAAATTTCTTAAATTCATATTATGTGTAGATGTTAAGATAGTTTTAAAAGACCTTTTCCTTGATTCGTTCTCAAAAAGCTTTAAAAGCCGCTTCCCATAACCTTTTGATTGATAGCATTTAGATACCGCAAATTGTGAAATTATAGATACATTCTTTCCAGAGTCAGCTGAATCATAAAATCTTGATATAAACGCTGAAAATAAAATATTAATTATAAATTTTGGCTTAAATAATAAATTTATAATTATCATCCCCATATCAGATGGCCGTATCAAGCCAAGCTTATTTATATCTTTGTTTTCTGAAAATATAAAGCCAGCAACTTTTTTATCTTTTAGAACAACATAACCCCAACCTCTTTCATTAGTCATTTGCTCATAGAAATGATTAAGATAAGATTGTCCAAATAAAGACAAAATTCCGTCGCTTAGTTCTTTGTAATGAATTTTTGCCACTTCGTTGCAATGTATTTTCTTAATTTTTTGAAATTTAAATTTTTCAGCCATTAATTAGTAAGAGTAATTTTTGTCTTTATACGGGCCCTCTCTATTAATGGACATATATTCTTCTTGATTAGGTGTAAGTTTTGTAATTGTGCCTCCAAAACCTCTAACCATTAAAGCTGCTACCTCTTCATCTAATTTTTTCGGCAACACTTTTACAAAAAGCTTTTTCTCAGCTTGTTTCTTATTTGCAAATCCTTCTTTAAATAACAGTATCTGAGCCAAGACTTGGTTGCAAAAAGATCCATCCATAACACGACTTGGATGTCCTGTTGCTAACGAAAGGTTTACTAAACGACCTTCACCTAGAAGTAGCAAGTAGTCGCCGCTTGGTCTTTGAACTTTATGCACACCTGGTTTAACTTCGTACCATTTAAAAGTTCTTAGATACTCAACATCAATCTCATTATCGAAATGACCTATGTTGCATACAACACAGCCTGACTTTAAAGAATCAAGCATATATTTATCCAGAACATTTATGTTACCGGTTGTTGTAACTACTAGATCATACTTTCGCAATAATTCAGTATTGACATTCTTTCCCTTACCATCAACTATTCCATCTTTATATGCTGAAACCACGGAAAATCCATCAAAACATGCCTGCATAGCACATATTGGATCAACCTCTGTAACATCCACAATCATTTTTTGTTGCATTAACGAATCAGCTGATCCCTTACCAACATCTCCATAACCAATTACCAGAGCTTTCTTGCCTGATAACAACATATCAGTGCCACGTTTAATCGCATCATCAAGGCCATGTCGGCAACCATACTTGTTATCATTCTTCGACTTGGTAATTGAATCATTCACATTGATTGCTGGCACTTTAAGCTCACCCCTCTCTAGCATCTCTTTAAGCCTTTTAACACCTGTGGTTGTCTCCTCTGAGATGCCATGTATGTGGTCTAACATTTCTGGATATTCTTTATGTACTTTGACTGTTAAATCACCCCCATCGTCAAGAATCATATTAGCATCCCAAAGTTTATCGTCTTTTTTAATTGTTTGGTCAAGGCACCACATATATTCTTCTTCAGTTTCTCCTTTCCAAGCAAAGACTGGGATGCCTTTAGCAGCGATAGCAGCTGCAGCGTGATCTTGGGTTGAAAAGATATTGCACGATGACCATCTTACTTCAGCACCTAAATCAATAAGGGTCTCTATTAATACTGCTGTTTGTATTGTCATATGAATACATCCCATGATCTTAGCCCCTTCGAGCGGTTTTTTATCACGATATTTTTCTCTCAGCTGCATTAGTGCTGGCATCTCATCTTGGGCAAGCAGAATTTCCTGTCTACCAAATTCTGCTAATGATATATCTTTTACTTTATAGTCATTTCTCATTGTTTCCTTGATAAAATTCTAATCTTTCAATATCTTCTTCCGAAGTCTCATCGCCGTATTGAATTTCAATAATCCTACATTCCTCTGCGAAAGGATTGAAGATCTGGTGCCAATCCTCTTTCGCTACCTTGAATACATCGTGTAGCTTGATATGGTGCTCATGAAATTCATTATCGCCAACGGCCTTAAATTTTACCTTACATTCCCCTTGTGAAACAAACCATATTTCATCTCTTTTAAAATGACGTTGGAGACTCATACCTTTTTGAGAATCAATGATAAGTTCTTTGAGTTTCATTTTCTTATCTTGATATAAATTAAAGAACTTACCCCAAACCCTTTCCTCTGTGTCACCCAGCCAGTTTTTTAAAATCCAACTACTTGAATTTTTTTTATCTTCGCCGCCGATGCTAAATTTAAACTCAATGTTAGGCACTCTCATTTCAGGTATATTAGAATCATTTCTATCGCCTCCATTGCAAAAAATGATGTGTTCATTTGGGTACTTTTGTTTAATTGATATAAGTGCATTGATGCAGCTGCCAAGCTTATCATCTTTAAAATCGATAACTTCATGAACGCAAGAAAGGTTTTCCAAGATAATTTTTCTTTCTTCAAAACACATAAAAGGCTGACCTTTTTTTTTAGCCAACCAAGCATCAGAATTCAAAGCAACAATCAATATGTCACCCTGCTCTTTTGCAGCATTGAGATAGGCGATATGACCAGAGTGAATAGGGTCAAACCCGCCACTTACGACTGAAACTTTCATAATTTTTTTACTTTTTCCCAAGTAAAGTTTTGATCCTCTCTGCCAAAATGACCATAAGATGCTGTATTAAAGTACTTTGGTTGTAACAAGTTAAGCTCAGTAATTATACCTAATGGTGTCAGGTCAAAATTTGATGACACCAGTTGTACTAGCTCATCTGTCGAAACCCTTTCAGATTCAAAAGTATTTATAAAAATAGATGTTGGTTCAACCACACCAATGGCATAAGATGCTTGAATTTCACAATAATCACAAAGATCAGCTGCCACTAAAGATTTAGCAACCTGTCTTAAAGCATAGGCCGCAGAGCGATCAACTTTAGATGGATCTTTGCCAGAAAAGGCTCCTCCACCGTGACGTGCCATTCCCCCATAAGTATCGACAATGATTTTGCGACCAGTCAAACCACAATCGCCCATGGGGCCACCAATCTCAAATCGTCCAGCTGGATTAATAAAGAACTTGGTTTTATTATCAATTAAATTATGTGGCAATGTTTTGTTAATAATTTCTTCGTGAATAAGTTCTCGAAGTTGCTTTAATGATAATGCTGGGTCGTGCTGGCTGGAAAAAACAACAGAATCAATTCTTTGAGGTTGATAATTTTTATTGTATTCAACAGCTACTTGAGATTTAGCGTCTGGCCTTAACCCTAGGGTTTTGTCTTGACGCACATATTCATGTTTGCGGGTCAATTTATGAGCTAGAGCAATAGGTAGTGGCATCAACTCTGGCGTTTCACGACACGCGTAACCAAACATAATGCCTTGATCACCTGACCCCAACTGCTCCCCTTGATCAATGCCCATACTGATTTCACGGCTTTGCCCAGAAATATAGTTGTAAAACTCAAAGGTATCAAAGCTGAAGCCGAATTCTTGATAATCGTAGCCAATTTTTTTGATCACATTTCGTGCTATCTGTTCGTAGTCAATCTCAGCAGCGGTGGAAATTTCACCCCCCAAAATAACATTGTTGTTTTTGACCATGGTTTCGCATGCTACTCTAGAATTTTTATCTTGTTCAAGACAGGCATCCAATACTGCATCAGAAATTTGATCGCAAATTTTGTCAGGATGACCAGCTGAAACAGATTCAGACGTAAAAATATAAGACATTACAACCCCTCAATATTTATTCCATCAATCGAGAGAGTGCTTTTAATGATCGAATTCATTGCTTTGTCGATCTCTTGATCGGTTAGGCTTTTTTCAATTGATTGAAATTTAAACCTATACCCGACTTTTAAGATATTTAATTTTTTATTCTCAAATAAATCAAAAACAAAAATATCAGTAAACAAATCATTTGCTTCACCTACTTTTGTAATTAGATTCGAAAGGTTACTTAAGTTTTTGTGAGAATCTAGGCTAAAAGACAAGTCTCTATACGAAGCAGGAAAATCTGAGGTCTTCTGATATTTTTTTTCTAAAATTTCTAAGTTGCTGATTGATATTTCAAAACTAAAGACAGGGGTTTTTACTTTTGAATCAACAAAGTTTTCTGATAATCGGCCAATTCTACCAATATGAGCACCATTGAAATAAACTTTCTCATATAAATCGTAGTTGTCTGATTTATTTTCTTCAAATTTTGGCTTCTCTCCAAGAAGATCTTCAAAGATTGTACAAATTAAACCTTTTAAATATGGATAATCAAGAGGCTGATTAAATTCTTTAAAATTTTTATTAGCTCTACCACACACAATCGCTGAAAGTTTTCTTTCGTTACATTCTTTGGTGTAAATATCTGAAAATTCAAATAATTTTATGGAATCTTTTTGTCTATTTTGGTTATAAACAAGGTTTTCTTTAAGAGATTTTGTAATACAAACTCGCATTTTAGATCTTTGTTTATCCAGAGGATTATCCACAGAAATTGCAAACTTATCAGCGTTATCATTGAAAGGAAAGTTGATAGTCTCAAAAAAACCACTATTCACCAGAAAGTTTCTACATGATGTTTCAAAATTCTTGGATATATCTTTAGTTTTTACAGGCAAAGATAATGTTTTAGAAGCAATGTTGTCGTAACCGATTATTCTAGTTATCTCCTCTGCCAGATCATTCAACTGATCAACATCTGATCTGTGTGGAGGCACAGTAATATTTTCAGAGACTTCAAAGTATAGAGATTCTAATATTGCTTTTTGTTGTGTATCTGTTAAATCTGTACCTATGACTTTGTTAAGTTTATAAGGGTTGAATTCGACATGCATCAAATCCTCCTTTCGTTTTTCGGATTTTATTGCACAAGATTTAATCTTTACGTGCTCTTGAACAATGGCAATAAATCTTCGTAAAACCTGTTCTTGCGCAAGATAATCTACACCCCTCTCAAACTTATAAGATGCTTCTGAAGTCAGATTGTATTTTCTTGCTATGCCAAGTATTTCTTCAGGTTTGAAATAAGCACACTCGATCAGTACTTTTGATGTTGTCCTGCTGCAGGATGTACTATCATCACCCATAGTGCCTGCTAAATCGACAGCAACTCCATTGACGGTAAAGACTAAATTATCCCCTTCAAGCTCTATTTCAGAGCCCAAGAGTGTTTTAAATTTTTCTTTTTTGTTTCTTTTTTCCAAAACTAGAGGTCCCTCAATTTTTTCTGCATCGTAACAGTGCGTTGGTTGCCCAGTCTCATAAGCCAGATAGTTTGATATATCAGTGAAAAAATTATTTTTATTTAAATTGAGATCTTTGAAATAATTTTCTAGATAAGGTGCATATTTTTTTACTTCTCCCTCTATTTCAATCTCTACGAAACATATATTTGGACATAAAGCTTCAGCGTTATTTTTAAATTCTAAATTCGCATTCGGCAGTTCGTCTTCAAAAATATTCTGATCAAGTTTTGCAGAATAGAAATAATTAAGATCTCGAGCAAGGCCTTTCAATGATAGGCAGTCACCTCTATTAGGTGTAATTTCCAAGTCAAATACCTCTCCTTCAATTTTATGCTCATGGCCTATCTGAAATAACTTATCAGAAAGCTCTTCCATTGATGGTTTTTTTTCTAAGAAACCTAATAGATGTGAATAAACAATTTTCATTTAAACTGCCTTAAAAAATCTAAGTTCGATTTGTAGAAATCCCTTATATCATTCACTTCGTATTTGAGCATGGCAATTCTTTCTATTCCAAGACCAAATGCCAAACCAGAATATTTATTCGGATCAATCTTACAATTATTAAGGACCTTAGGATTAACGATGCCACATCCTAAAATCTCTAACCATTTATCACCAAATAAGACATCAACTTCTGCAGATGGCTCTGTAAATGGAAAAAAAGAGGGTCTAAATCTTAACTTTGCTTCCTCCCCAAAAAGTGAGTAACAAATTTTATATATAAGATCTTTAAGATGAGCAAAACTTACATCTTCATCAATGAATATGCCTTCAATTTGATGAAACATTGGCAAGTGAGTGGCATCGTCATCTTTTCTATAAACCTTACCTGGGGATACAAATGCCATAGGGCCTTTCTTTTCGAGCATACATCTAACTTGTACTGGAGATGTATGAGTACGCAAAACTTTTTTCATGCCATCGACATAAAAAGTATCATGCATTTCCCTAGCGGGATGGGTTGCCGGGATATTAAGCATATCAAAGTTAAATTCTTCACTCTCAATTTCGGGCCCTTCTGCCACTTCAAAGCCAAAGGACGTCAGTAATTTAATAAGATCAAACTTTATTTGATTAATAGGATGAATTGCCCCAATTTCTTTGTCTAGGCTTGGCA